>ERZ824600.187-NODE-187-length-93519-cov-37.846347_pt1 | contig 93519 bp, 92 predicted proteins | sample MGYA00519933_ERZ824600 | MGnify/ENA primary metagenome ERZ824600 (study PRJEB31778, sample SAMEA3449178) | human gut metagenome | biome: human gut; feature: human-associated habitat; material: faeces | place: United Kingdom | collected 2010/2012 ...
TACACTTGTAGGTTTTCCGTCATTTGAGTTTATGTAATCTTCATAAGAATATTTCTTTAATTCAAAATCAAAATCAACCGAACTTCCTTTATCTATACCTTCTGCAAGGTATAGTGTCATTTGTCCATCCAAATCCTCGTAAATTTTATTAATGAGCGAATTTGAATTATATGCTAATTTCCTGCCATTACTTATGCTATAATCATTGCTCCAATAATATGCCTTCGAGCCTAAGCCGTGTGTCAAAACAGTAATTGTTGGAGCGGAATTAACATAATCGGCATAATTTTCACAACCATCAAAATAATCAGTATTATTTGAGTTATATATTTTAGTCTGTGAATGTAAGTTATCAACAGTTCCTGCCGCAAACACATCCAAACTATTACCGTAAAATCCCGCTACCGCCACAAACAAAAATATTACTACTATAAAAAATTTAAACTTCAAATGCTTCATCATTCCACCTCTTTCTATTAATAGATTCTAAATACAAAATTGGTAATCTTATTCATAAAGAACGAATTAAAGAAAAATACTCATCTTTAATTCTTTACGCATTATTTAGCTATCCATTTCGCATATAACTTTACCTCCTGTTCTTCTTCTGCAATTTGCAATGTATCGACATTAAAATTCCATTGATTCACACAACTGGTTTCTTTAAACCATCCGCCAAACGAATAGCCATCTCTTTGCGGCTCAGGGGGAATATACATAATTTTCTCGCCGCATTCGTAATAATCAATGTAGTAATAATTATTCCCATCGTAATTCAAACAATAGGAAACATTAGCCTTTAATAAACCACCTCCAAAATATTCCGATAATACCTCTTTAAATAATGCATATTTTTCACTTGGAACATATATTTTCACTTTTTCATCCGCATTAAAGTTGTTTAAGTCGACTATTTCACCACAATAAAATATCTGTAGATTTCCTGATGTTAGATACATGTAACCGGAACCAATTTCCTTTATAGAGCGAGGAAAATAACATCTCCTTATGACTGTCCCGTTTTGGTCAGACATATGAAAATATCCATTTCCACCAAAACCCAATCCAGAATTAAAGCCAAGTTTCGACACTGTATAATTCTCAATTTTCTCTGGGAAAAAGACTGCGCCAGACTTAGGATATGTTTTTAAATTGCCTATCGCGACATTATTTCCATCTATAACTTTGCAATAGAAATTTTCATCAACTACAACTTTATTTTGTTTGCCTAAATGACACCCTGTAAAACAACAAAACAATGTAAAACATATTAATACAGTAAGCAAGTGTTTCATTTAACAACCTCCATTTATTTGTTTTTTATAATATCAATCTGTTTTTGAATTGATAATGATATTCACGCAATTAACATAAAAGAAGCGCATAGAAAGGCAAGGATACACAATGTCCCTCGATTCTATGCGCTATATTGTTATTTATCCAAATTGTCTATATAGTTTTCACAGTACTGACCGCTCGGCAAAATATAGCATATACCTTGTCGGGTTTGTGTTACTATCGGAATTCCAACATTCCTAACTCTATCTACTGTTCTTTTATATTATACTATAAACCTTCCAAAAAGTCAATAATTTCTATGAAATTTTTATAAACTTACAATTTTGGGTGTATTATTTTTATTTATTCTTTCAAGCGATTTTCCACAACAATATACAGTCATTCATGTTTATAAAGATTACCACATAAATCTCGTTCTGTTGTTTTATTTATTTCTATGATATTTTTAATTGTATAGACCTCTATCGAAACATTGTAAAACATCATAAAACGCAATTTGCAACCGTGGCGTGTGCTTGTCTTGATACGAGAGCGCCGCTTCGCGGCGCAGACAAGCACACGCCAAAAACTTAACCGAACCGACCAAAATAACGGAAAACGAAAGCGTACCGAAAGCGGTGTTCGCCGCTAACCCGCTTGGCGAATCACCGCTATTATTCGGTTACGGCAATTTTCCGTTTTTAGTCCGTATTTTCAGGCGCGGATTTCCGCTTAATTGCTTTTGCGCATTTGCGCTATTACTTCTTTGCTCACCGATCCAACGAGGCAGCCTTCGTCCCAGCAATTAAAATTATCGTAAAGCAACAGTTTCCTATCTTCCTGCCCTATCGTGCATACAACGTCTTCGTCCAGAATGTCCGAAATAAAATACTGCGGCAAGCCTTTAGAATACACTATCTTCTCGCCCGTCTTTTCCATATATTTCGTCAGGTATGCAACAGCCTCGCCCAACATCCGCCTATCTTCGACGGGCTTAAAATCGGAACGTCCGAACCGTTCGTTGAAATATGTGTTCTGTATCGTATGCTGCACTTTCTTCTTTATAGGAGAATAATCATGCACTTCTATAAGGTCGCCCACCATTGCGCCGTCGGGAATATAGAATAATCCATGAAAGTGTAAGCGTTTCTTTTCCGGCGATCGCTCCCATACCCCTACGTATTTCCAATTCCTTCTATGACACATCATCTTAAAACAGCCTTTTAATTTCCGCATAAAACTTTCTTCCGTATGCTTTGCACTATCGTAAGTAAAAGTGCAAAAAAAGTTGAATGTTTGCAAGTTTACCTTACGCATAAGCCTTACTCTTCGGCAAATAATGTTCCGTAGCTTCCTTTCAAACTGTGCGTTGACAAACTCTGCCGTCGCTTGCTTATCACGAAAATACGGCAACATTTTGTCGGTTATTATTTTCTTTCGTTCGCTACGTTTTTTATCTCTCGTTTCATTATATAATTCTTCAAACAATTCCTTACGTGTCAGTTTACGTTCCGTTTTGTTTTCCGTTCCACCACTGTTTTCGGCAGACTCTACAACAGCCGCTTCTCTCTTTTTAGAAGTATCGTTAGTAGTCTCATCGGTCTCGGAAAGTCCGTCTATAGTTTCATTATCTGCATTTTCGTCCACGACAGTAATCTGTTCTTCGGGCGGTTTCGGTCGTCGGCTTCGCGGGTTAGGAACATACGGTATGGCGATAAAGTGACTTCCGTCGTGATAAATTTTAGCTTCTCCGTATGGCATAATATCACGCTCCTTCTTCGTCACGGTATAGACCGTTTATGAAATAACTGTTTTGCGCTTTGAGTTCGTCAACGCTCGCTTTTTCAGTCGCATATTCGATATAGTCCATAAGCCCGACGTTCGTTTTGCCTGCCAAGTCGTTGAAGTAGTCCGAGAAACAATCGGTAGTGAAACGGTTACGGTAAATCTTGAAGTTCATAAGAAAATACTTTTTGTTTTCGGGCTTTCCGTCCATTGTTCCGCGTTCTTTCTCAACCTTAACGATAGAATAGCCGTATTTGTTGTAAATTCGTGCGTTGCATTTCCATAGCCAAGCGGTTACGGATTTCAGAATATGCACGAGCAAAGTGTTGTCGCCACGACGGTATCTGAAATCATAATATAGGGCTATAAAGCGATTAAATGCTATTTCGGATACCATATCTTCTATCGTATAAAACGGCAGAGCAAGTTTCGTATCCCCGGCGGAAACGATATTTACAATGTCGCAGAGATCTCTTGCGTCCGCACCCCAACTTTCGGGACGTTGTTCGTCCGTGAATACCTTTATGAACGGAAAATTATCCACCGTTGCCGAATGTCTGCACATTTTGAGCCACGAGTTAAAAAGGTCGTTCTTTTGGTTTGTTTCGTCGTTTTTTTTCTTGACTTCCTTTAATTCAAGGTTGTTTCCGCGTTCTTTGCCTATTTCGGTTATAGCGACAACGCCAAACTCGAAACTGCCTGCTTTCGGGTTATTATCCAATATCTTTTTGCCTAAACGCAATACGTCGAAGTCCAGAATATGAGAGTGTCTGCTGCACCTTTGCCCGTCGGTGAAGAAGTCCAACGCCCACAGCGGGAAATTGTCTTCCGTCAATATCTGATTGTCCGTTCGTATGGAGTAGTTCGCAACGATAAGGCTCGTTTCAAGTGCGTATATGAAAAACGCCTGCGCATACGTTTCCAAAACATCGAATAATTCGCTTATCTTTAATGCGTCGTTGTATGTAAGACCGTATCTTTGACAGTCATATCCGTATAACTGCCACAGAGCATTGCCGTGCTTTTCATATCGGCTACGTTTTAGGTTCACCCATTCTTTGACGGTTGCGAGGTTATATACCGTTCCGTATTCCATACACGCGGCGAGTTCTTTTTCAAAGCATATCCACGGAAAATACGGAAACTTTATATCCGCTTTTTGCAAAATGTCGAACGCCTTTTGTCTGAACATTACTTCCTGACTTAACGCCATATCCGTAATCATTGTGGTTTTGCGTTTTCCCATACTTCCGCAGGTCATCGAAACGATAGGCAGAGCGTTTATAAAACCGCAATTCTTCGCTTCGCATTTGCGTAGTTTGTTAAGTGCGAATTTCTTACGCCAATGCTCGAACAAAACGTAGGCAAAAATGAGCAGTGACCACCACGGAAAGAACCTTAAAAGCGGTTGCAAATCTATTGCCAATTTTACGAATTGCGTGTATATCGTGTCCACCCGGAACGATACGGAAAAGAAGAAGTAGTAGGCGAAAAATTCTATCACGATACTTGCTATATTTAAGTGAAACGCCCACATAACAGCCCACGAAATCCATACCCACGAATGCTCGCGCAAAAAGTCTATATATCCGCATATAAAACGCTTTGTCGGTTGATACGTTACGGCAGATATTTTCTTGAATACCCGTAGCGGAACTGTGTCTACGTTGTGCTTTGTGTTGCCTTTTGCATACAGCCGTTTTATAGCGATTATAACAGCCAAAATACACGGCAAAAGTATGACGAAAATCTTTGCCCAAACGCCCGCTTTTCCGCCTGTTACATTAAGCCACGAAAGGAAGTTTTCTTTAATTATAAACAGTCTGAAAAAGGATATGCAATTTGCCTTGAACGTTTCAAAATCCGCAGGCAAAATCACGTCCCAATTCAGCACCTTTGAACGCTCCGCAACGGATGGAATACCATCGATGGGGAAACCGAATAATACGCAGAAATAATACTTAAAACTGCCGTATAGGTCGATTAAACCCTCGAATGTGCGACAATAGGCAACTCTGAACACGAACGCTCCGAGTAAAATAAATGCTATCGAAAGGGCTACCGTGAGCGCAATATTAAGTCGTTTTTGCAATCTCATACAGCACCTCCGAAATCGTATTTTCGGGCGGTATTTGCTTTGCCGTGTAAACGACATAACTTACCGCCAGAATGGTTATGAATAGCAGTAAAACCGCTATGATTCTTTTTAGTGTTTTCATATTGAAATTCTCCTGTTTTTTATAGATAAAATTAACGCCGACGAACCATATGATCCGCCGGCGTCTTTTTGTTAGATTTTACTTTCCGCTTGTGTTCCACCGGTCGGCAAATTCTTTTCTGACACGCTTCTCGGCGCGCCGTCGTTTCGTGGATTTTACAGCCGCCGAAAAACCTTTGAACGGCAGCGAAATTATCCATACGATTGCTTGCAGAACATACGGCAAAATCGGGGCGAGAAGGATGATTAAAAGTATGAGCATAAGCAAATATAAAATCATCTTTCCTCGCTTATTCAGACTTATGTCGATGTCCGTTTCGTTGGACGGATCTTTGCTGCCCGATTGCTTGTTGTCTATAACGCCCAAGTTGTAGGTAATTCCGTCTGTTTCAAACTTCAATCGAAGTATGGTAACGTCGCCCACGAGCGTATAACTTTCAAACGTAGAACCGGTTGTAGAATAGCCGCTCAACGAGTAACTCGTTTCTGCAAAACGTAGCACCCATTTCTTGCCTTTGAGTTCAGTCAAGGCTTCGTCCGTCAGTTTCGATGAAGTTTTTACGTCAAGGACTGCGCCGTGGTAGATATTCTCGCGGTTTTCGCCCTTTATGAAGGCGTCAATCGTCTGAATCCTATCCCACTTATACGTTCCCGCGAATAATCCTCCGCCGGTATGTTCAACTTTATCCGTGTATTTGAGATAGGCGTATTTGTCCGCTTTATCCCCGAACGTTTCTTTTACCCCGACAAAGGGAACGGAAGACCAATCGTAACTTTGCGTTGTGTAATACACGTCGGCTTCAAGAAGTTTGTCCATAGGCTTATTTGTGTTGAACGCTACGAAATGGCTGTCGCATGCGCCTACATACAGTTTGAAACCATCTTTATACCTTACAAAACCGACGAACTTATCCGTAACGACTATCGTTTCGATATCCACGCAATTTACATACGGTTTGCCGTTTATCTCGCCGAAACAATACTGCTTATTGACCGCGTAATTGACTTCGGTGACGGTATTTCCGCCGCTTGCTTGTTTATCTATACTCTCATCGAACGGACGATATATCGAACTTATGGCGTAGTATCTTACTTTATCGTCCTTTACCGTAAGCCCCGAAACCTTGTATTTGTAAAACACGCCGTTTGAATTGAGCAATTCGAGTTTGTAATTCAGATACGAAATCGAATCGTTTATCGTGGTCGAAATATTGATAGACGACGCTTTGAAGTCTTTTACTTTTCCGCTCGGCTGGTAGACGTAAACGAAAAGTTCTTTGTCGCTGCTTTCCGCAAGTTGGATTATCTGTAATGAATAATCGTCGGCTTTGGTCGGGTAATTGCCCGGATTAAACGACGTATCCTTTTTCAAATCTTCCATTACTCCCGAATAAGTTATGCTTTCCGCTCTTGCCACAAGGGGCGTTTGTGCCGCCGTGGTAATGACGGCACATATTCCCAAGACAAAAGCGAGAAAAATTGATACTAATCTCGTTTTTGTCGCTTGCGTCAAAACTCGATCACCTCCTTGTCGAACGTGATACCCGTAACCCTGCGTTCGAGCGCGAAATTAAGTTTTACGCTTGATTCGCCGTTATATGAAGTAACAATAACCGTAAACATATCGTTGTAACCTTTGCTTTCGCAAGTAACTTCACTTTCGGGATAAACCGCTTTGAGTATTTCGAGCGGTGTTCCGCCTTTGGGAACGACTGTGAAAGATTGTTCCCGCTTGTCGATTACAAAACCGTTTGTAAGGTCTTTTTCGTCGCCGAAGAAACGCGTTTCGCCGTCAACAGAGAAGTCGAAATCTTCGTCCGTTTTGTTCGGAACGATTTTTACGGAATAACCTTTCGTTTCGTTTTTGTTGAATGCAAAAGTGTATTTCACATCCACTTTCAAAGGCTCGCTCGGCGTAACGACGTAACCGTTTTGAGTTGTCATAACGTCTTTGCCGTTTACCGAAACGTAGAAAGTCTTGAAATCGGTCGTGAATCCGTTTGTGAAGTAGGCGAAAACGCCGATGGCGGCTACGATAACAAGCAGTATGGCAATATAAGAAACAACTTGTCCTATTTTAGATTTTGTCATTGATAGCCTCCTTGATTGTTATTTTCGGGTTAAAACGAATACACGGTATCCGACAGCGAAATGCTCGTAACGGTGGACTGAATGTCGATATGAAGAAGGGATTCTTCGCCGCTGACTTTATCTCTTACGAGAACATACCAGATACAATTATCCGGTTTGCCGCCTGCACGCGGATCGGTATACGTTCCCTTATAAGTGAACCGATATCCGGTACGGGGATAACCGTTGCTGTAAGACGATTCGGACTTGATTGCCTTTATCGTGAGTTTGTTACCGCTTATGGACGCCGTGAAGAAATCTTCGGGCTTGATGGTAAGGGTTAAATCGTTTCCGAGAACTTCGTCTTTATACTTGTAAACGCCTTCTTCGAGGTTGAATACGATTTCCGACGTCGAACTTACGCTGCCGTTTACGATATACTGTTTAGTTAACGTAAACCTGCCTTGACCTTTAACCTTTACGATTTCAAAGTCGCCGTATTTAGAACCGACCGCTCCGAGCGTGTTTTTAAGGTTGAGCGTGATTTCGTTCGTCGTGCCTGCCGTAAGATTGACCGTGCCGGTGTTGGTAATTTCCTTGCCGTTATGGATAAAGGAGAGCGATTCGGGCTTGCCGTCATACATAATAAGGCAGGTTGCCGTGAAACCGCCGACTCTGGTTGTTGCGGTAACGTATGCGCTGCCGCCTTCAAAACCTTTAAGAGCGGTTATAGTTGCGGTAAGTGCGCCGTCGCTTTCGGGTGTAAGCGTAAGATAACGCAGGGCATCCGCGAATATAACCGTTGAACGACACTTACGAAACATTGCGTTTCAGCCGATAAATTCCTTAACGCGCGGCCGCTGTACGTCGAATTTTTTATCGCTATACCCTTTTATCGTTCAAGAATTATTTGATGCTCAAAAAGGCAAATATCCGTAAAATTCCATTAACTCTTGCTTTGCCGAATATTCCTTTTTAGCAGCACAATGATGATACGTTACCTTCCATAATTCCACTTGCAGGTCTCTTTCAATACAGTTATAAAAATACCTGCGAGCATTAAAGATATCGTCAAAATACTTACTGCCGAAATTACATTCAACTCTGAATCGTTGCATTTCCTTACGCCTCCTTTTCAACGTTCTCACTATATAGGCTCGAAATCCGCGTTTTGCTACGGTCTACGCCAATAATTTTTTTAATTTTGCCTTGATACGCTCCACTCTTTGGCTGATTGCCTGATGACAAACGCCTTCTTCTTTCGCAATTTCAGTTATTTTCTTGCGTTCGACAAATACCTTTTCAAACAGAACCCTTTGGCAATTCGTCAATGTAGTCAACGCCGTGGCTATTCTTTCTTTATCTATTTCCGCAACCATTTTTTCAAAAGGATCCGCCGAATAGTCGGCAAAAGTTTCGCCCTCATAATCCACTTGGGAAAGCGGATAATTATGGCGTTCGTAATTATATTTTTGCTTCCGTTCTGCCTCGTCCATTTCTTTAAGAAGGTCATACCATTTTTCTTCGACTTCTATGGTGCTCTTTGTGCCGTCTGCAAAGTAATAAGTGTATTCTTTCATTTTTTCGCTCCTTGAATTTAATAAAAATCCGCAGAGCCGGTACTTTTCCGCAAACGAAAAGACGGCATAGAAAAAGCGTTTGAGATTTGCTTTCCTTTGCCGTCTTGCGGTCTGCGGATTATATGATTTCAGACACTACGCAGTCTGCGCGTTTTTGATTTCGACCGTTCCGTCGGACTTAAAACATATCGTCGTTTTACAGCCTTTCATTACGATTTCCACGAGTCTTTCCGACTTATCTATACGACAGACAAGTTTGTCGCAACCGTTTCTTACGTCTTCCATAAATTTACGTCTCCTTTCTCTGCTGTTCTTTCAGAATGTTTTCAAGAAATTTCTTTGCTATCGGCTCTAAAACAGCCTTCGGTATATTCGCATAGTTCGGCATACCGTTGACTTTGACCGTATAATCCGTTTCCACTTTCTTCGTCATTTTTTCGCTCCTTCTAACCCGAATGTTTTTAAGATTGCTTTCATCACTTCGGCGTCTTTGCCGTCAAGCCCCGGCAAAAGCCTTTCCAATAATTCCTGTTGCTCGTTTTTAAGATAAACCCTACCTAATCTGAAATTTTTGTCTACATAGATTCCGCCTCCGTTGCCTTGGGCGGTGTAAATCGGATATTCGAGCGACAATGTTAAAATGTCGCGACGGATCGTTTTTTCCGAAACGCCGAATTGAAACGCAAGATTATTTATTTGTTCGACTCTACGCAGGCTAAGAACTTCGAGTATCTCTTTCCTGCGTTCGCTTGCTGTCATATCCGATTTCACCTCCTTTCGCTTTTCTTGGCGTTAGTCTAAAACTCAAACCGGACAGTTTTTGTCCTGTTTGAAAAAATTTTTTTGATTTTTTTAATTTTTCTTGAAACGAAAAAAGACCGCCGACAAACGACGGATTCTACAAATTACAGAAATCCTATCGTCTATCGGCGGCCTCTCATATATGTCTGGTTTAACCGTCCGAATGAAATTGTTTATCCTATGGCTTTACATTGTCTCTGTTTCAGACCGACCATAAGCCTACGCAATTCCGTATTAAATTGTATCGTTTTTACATATCTTCGTCTAACAGTTCTTGTCCTGCGGGCGCATATACGTCTAATTGAACGTGCCGTCGGCTCATTACTTTCGATACACTTGTTGCTCCGCATCGCGTGCATTGATACTTAACAAATCCGTTTTCGTCGCGAAAACCCGTAGTTATGCGAAAACAGTTGTTACAAACCACTTTTACCGCTTTCGGTTTCAGTTTCATGCTTCCCATAGCGTTTTATTGCTCCTTTCTCCCGTAATATAACGTCGCTGAAATTTGACAAACCTACGATACGGTCGGGATTTCCTGTATCAAAGTAAGCCACGGCGTTATACCTATGAACACAAAATCTTCGGGGTTGAATTTGCGTTCGTTATTATATAAAAGCCGAAAAAGGGAAAAATCGGCTGTTATATCACATCTTTTATAACCTTTACGGCTATACCGATTACATCTATATGCTCGGCACAAAAATCTTTCATATTATCATTTTCGGGGTGCAATCGAAAACGCTTATTCTTATCATCCCGATACACTCTTTTCAAAGTTGCCATACTTTCGTCCGAACAATCGCTTTCCGTAAGCACTACCGCTATCTGTCCGTTTTCAAAAGTGTTTTGTTTGCGTATAAGCACCAAATCTCCGTCTTTTATATCGGCATTTATCATCGATTCGCCGCTTGCCACCAATAAAAAATATTCGCCTTTACCGAAATAATCCATATTAAGCGGCAAATACCCTTGAATATCTTCCACCGCAAGTTTCGGCTTTCCGCACGCAACCATTCCGAGAATCGGAGCATACCCCATTTCCCAATTATTAACGGTAGAGGTTATTCGTCCGCGCCCTGCCATATCTATCAGCCCTTCGTCCTGCAACCGTTCCAAAAACTTATACGCGGTAGAAACGGCACAATCGGCGTGTTTGGCTATTTCATTTATAGTAGGACTTACGCGGTACGTTTTTATGTATTCGTTTATATACTCGTATATCCTTATCTTTGTATCTTCATTCTTTGCTCTCATAGGCGTTTCTCCAAAGGGCGAAATTATTTTCGTGTTTGAATTATAACAGAAAGCCATATAGATTACAACAACAATGTGTCCCGATTAAGCGACATTTGAAAAGTTTTTTTTGCACGAAAAAAGCAGCTCCAGAAAGAACTGCTTTAACTATCAATAATTATCCGTTATTTGTTTTACAAAAAAACCGAATTTTTCTGTCACTTGGCTCGGCTCGATTATTTTTACCTTGCCGAGTGTTCCGACCACCCATAAGAAGAACGTTTTGCTTACCTGTACTTCTATCGTGGTTGTCAATGTTCCGTCGCTTGATTTACGTATTTGTATATCCGTGCCGAATTTATCGTATACGTCGCTTAGAAGTTCTTTATCGAATTGTATAGTAACTTCTTCGAGTTCTCCACCGAACATTGAAAAGATTTGCTTTCTATACATTTCCGAATCGAAATTGTTGAACTCTTCTTTTTCAAGTATCGGCTCGGCTTCCACCGTAACGTCTTCCATTTTATCTATTCTGTAACGAGAAGTTCCGTCGTGCCTGTCGTCGTAACAAAGCAGATAGTAATTATCCTTGCTCCATATCAATGACAGCGGATTGAAAACGTAACGCTTTTTACCTTTATGATAGACTTTATTTTTGTTTTCGTCTAAATGGAAATATACAAATGACACCTTTTTCTTTTGTTTTATAGCCGTTTCTATTGCGTCAATATTGTAAATTATGCTTGAATTGCCGTATTTTTTCGCATCCAAGAAGATAATGTTATCCTTAGCGGCATCCTTATACACGCCTATGGTGGCATACAACTTGTTTATAATCGTTTCTTTTCTTGTTTCAGTGAGTTTTGACGCTTTTATTACGTCGGTCAGCATTGTAATTTCCGCCGTATCGAAAAGTTGATGCACGGCATAATAATACCGCGATTTCTTTACATACGAACAGATTTCATACCCATATTTATTCAGCAAGTCTATATCCGACGGCAAAACTTTTCTCGAAACGGAAATGCCGCGCTTTTTCAATTCTTCTATGATTTCATTCGTCGAAAGAGCGTGTTCTTCGTCCGTCGATTTTAGCAGTATGTCGTATAAGACTAATAATTTAATCGAACTATCCGTGTTCTTTGCCATATTTTCTGCCTTTTTACTGAAGTTTTTTCTAGTCCGCCATTATAAGAACATTGTCATATAAAACGGAATATAAGTTGTGTTACCTTCTCTTTTAACGTCTTTACTGTAAATAACATAAGAGTTTTTAACTCTATCCGAATACTTTTCTTGAAATTTATCCAGCGATTTATGCGTACTATACGATGACGATTTAACCTCGATAGGCAACAATTTTTTGCCCGACGTAAGCAAAAAATCTACTTCGTATCTGTCAAATCTATGGAAAAACAACTCATATCCGGAACAAACCAGTGCTTGCGCAACGACGTTTTCCATTACCATTCCGATATTTACGCCGAGTTTATCTACTATAAGTTGCTTATAAATCGATTGTTCTATGGGCAACTTGGAATCTGCGAAAATCGACGTTACCAAAAGTCCCGTATCGCCCATATAAATTTTTTGAGTCGAATAATCTTTAGTTCTGTTCAGCCCAACGCTCGGATCGGTGCAATTATTAGCAATATTTACTATCATAGAATCTTTGATTGCTTCATACGAACTATACGTTTTAGACGCTCTGCTGTTCTTGCCTATTGCCACCGAACGGAACAATTTGCTTTGAGTAGACAATTCCGACGGAACGGCATCTAATATGAGCGACGTAGAAAAGTGATATTTCAAATCCAACTTCTTCAAATCATCTCTGTACAGTTTAAGAATATCTCGTTTTACTTCGTCAACGCGCGAAAAATCATTCGATTCTATGAGTTCTATAACCGCTTGCGGCATACCGCCGACTGCAACGTATAACATAAAATCTTTCAAAACTTTTCTATGTGCAACTTGCCCTAACGGTTTCAAATTCAAAAAACAGTCTCTGATAATATCCGCCGTAATGGTATCGCCTCTTGCCCACAAAAACTCCTCAAAATCGAGCGGATACATATTTATAGACTTCTCTTCGCTCGGAATCAAAATCTTTTCCACGTTCTGCTTTAACGTTATGAGCGAACCCGTTTCGATATAATCGTATCTTCCGTCGGCAATAAGTTGTTTTATAGACTGTCTTGCAAGCGGAAACAGTTGAACTTCGTCAAATATAATCAATGATTTTCTTTCTATCAGCCTTTTTCCGTATAACAACGATAGATTTCGGAAAAAAGTATCGAGATCGGAAATGTCGTTCTTAAAAAGTTGTTCTACTTTACCGAGATCTGACTGAAAATTTATAAGTATATATGTTTCATACTCGTTTTTTGCAAATTCTTCTACAATCGTCGATTTCCCGATTCGTCTTGCACCTTGAACAAGCAAAGCTCTTTTGCCCGCCCAATTTGCCTTCCAATCCAAAAAACTTTCGTATATCTTGCGTTTTAGTACCATATCTCGCCTCCGAAACTTTTTATATTAGGATTATAGCATACTTCAATCTAAAAATCAATAACTTTTGGCGGACTTTTCCCCATAAATACAAAATGTTTTCGTTGGCATATCCGCAAATATCAAATATTTCACTATTCTTCGACTAAATATTCGTTCGGTCCTTTATTGTTTTTTTAGACGAATAGTTTTAGTGTCCATTTCAATATGCTCGATTACAATGTCTTTCTCTTTTTTTGCGTATCAGAAAAAGTCTTGCCGTCAAGTTAAAAAAATATGGCTTAAAACACAAAAGCATATAACTTAAACGGCAATATTTTTTTACCGTAAGCCTCTTATTGTTTATGCCGCTTGACTGCCGCGGCTTTTTCTGATTTTTCGTGGTTGTCGAAAGACAAATCAAAGCAGAAAAATTGCTAAAAGAGCAAAAAATAATTTCAAACCGGTAAAAAAGTGTCCGGTTTGAAGGTTAAAATGTGCTCAAAAGCTAATACAAGGAGGCTTCCAATGAAGACAGCGGTCATCTACGCCCGTTATTCGAGCGACAGACAAACAGAACAATCCATCGAAGGACAAGTCCATGTATGTAACGATTATGCTGAAAGAAACGGTATTTTAATTGTTAATCAATACATAGACAGAGCAACTACGGGAACGAACGACAATCGCGATGCTTTTCAACAAATGCTGAAAGACAGCGATAAAAAACAGTTCGATTTCGTTCTCGTTTACAAATTAGACAGGTTCAGTCGTAACAAGTTTGAAATGGCTATGCACAGAAAACGCCTGAAAGACAACGGCATTAAAATTCTGTCCGCCATGGAGAATATTCCGGATACGCCCGAAGGCATACTGTTGGAAAGTTTGCTCGAAGGTATGAACCAATACTACAGCGAGGAATTATCTCAGAAGACAAGACGCGGACAGAGAGAAACTCGAATAAAAGGACTGCATTGTGCAGGGAAACTCAATTACGGCTACTACACCGAGAAGAAAAAGGTCTTTATCCACAGCGAAGAAGGTCCTGTCGTAAAAGAAATCTTCGAGAGATACGCCGCAGGTGAACGCGGTAACGAAATTGCCATAAGTTTTGCGGAACGCGGTATCCTCTATCGCGGCAAGCCTTTCAGTGCCGCAAATATCTACGTCATTCTTCATAGTGAAAAATATACGGGAAGATATGAAATACACGGCGAAGTTTACGATAATATTTATCCGAAAATCATAGACAAGGAATTATTCGAGCGTTGCAAAGCAAAAATAGACGCTAACCGATACGGAAATCATATTCCGGACTATTCCTATCTGCTCCGAAAAAAAGTTTATTGCGGAGAATGCGGCACAAGAATGACTTCATACAGCGGCACTTCAAAATCCGGTAAAGTGTCAAAGTATTATAAATGCTGGAACGCCATAGGCAAAAAGAACTGCAAAGCCAAATTTATGAAAAAGGATTTGCTTGAAAGCATTGTCCTAAAAGCCTTACAAGAAACATTGACGGGTAAAAACTTAACCGTAATCGTTGATGAGATATACAAACAGCATAATGCAAAACTGTTAGGCGATAATCCTGTCAAAACACTTGAAAAAGAGTTGTTGCGGATAAACAAATCAATAAACAATATTATGAACGCCATCGAACAAGGCATTATTACTGACACTACAAAAGACCGTTTGCAAGAACTTGAATCCACACGCAAAGACTTACAAGAAAAACTCATTTTTGAGCGTATGCAAGAAAAAACGATCTTGGATAAAAAGACTATTGAAACCTATCTTAAAAAAGCCGTCGAACAAGAGCCTGAAATGATAATTGAATTGCTTGTCGAAAAAGTGTATGTTTACAGCGATGACCGTATCGAAATTATGCTACACTATGTAGATACGCCAATCACCCCCAAGCCAATTGAATACGATAAAGACGAGAGCCCTGAAGGTGAAAGCCTTCGGGGTTCTCTTATTTATACGACTAAAATCTTCGTCGATAACGATATCTTTAAGGGTATGAATAAAAAAATCCTCGAACCTACGTTCAAGGAAACTCAAAAAATGCCCGTTTTAATTGAAATTAGAGGATAAAACTATGCTTTTTACTACTAAAAAGTGTTCGTGCGAGGTTAAACAAACGCAGATTCGCCTATCTCTTCTACACTGCTCGGTATGGTTATTTCCGTCAAACCGGTATATACAAATGCATTTCTTTCTATCTTGCTTATGCCGTCGGGGATAACAGCCCCGGCGGTGCCGTAATAAACGCTGTTTTCGTTCTTTAATATAAGGCAATTATTCTCTACTCTAAAGTACAAATTACTTTTTGATACGCTTATCTCTTTAAGTTCGGTGCAATATTGTAACGACCCTCCTTGTCCTAAATTTTTAAAATTTTTGCCTAACGATATCTTAGTCAGATTACTGCAATTGTTAAAAGCACCGAGAAACTTTTCGACTTCATCCGGAAGATTTACTTCTTTTAACATTTCACATCCTTCGAAGCCCTTCACCGTCGTAGCCCCGCGCGAAAACTTTACTCGTCTTAGATTAGTACAGTTCGCAAACGGATCGTACTTGCGCCCGATTTCTCCGTACGAAGTTATGGTATCCGGTATAATTATGCTCGTTATCTTTGTACAGTTTCTAAAGCCGTACTCGGTAAAGCCTACTATGGGTTTTCCGTCTACTTCGCTAGGCACAACTACTTTTCCTTCTGCTAAAGCGATTCTCCCTTCCACCAAGTAGCCGCTGCCGTCATTAAGCTCGGCTACCGCAAGTTTTCCCGACCACGACGGTACTTCCACTATGACCTTCTCGCTCGGCTGTGATTGTTCTTTCCCGTCTGCAAACGCCATTACTTCGATTGTGTAGCTGCCTACCTTGTCCGTCAACTCAAAGATGTCTAATTCGTTGCTCTGCGCTTCGTAATATACGTCGTTTATTTTTACGGCGTACTTCTCTGCCCCTTCGACCTTGCTCCACCTGAGTATTTCGTAGTCGTCTACAACTACGTCTTGCGGCGTACCTAATTTATCTTTTGCGCACCCCAATATTGCCACCGCCCCGACTATCGCTATTATTGCCGCCGTAAGTGCTATTAACACGCTTACCAAAGTCCTTTTTTCTTTCATCTCTTCCTCCTTTTTGTGTGTAAATTTTTGTTTGTTAATATAGACTCCAAAAAATCGACTTTTGGTCAAAATTTTGCCCCTATTTTAAAAAATTTCATCAAATTTTCATCTTTTTATATGTATTGATAATTAGACAATATTGGCAATTGTGGATATTGTATATACAATATGAATGAATTGTTATACCAAAAAATCAAAAACATTTGTTTTACAGCCGGCTCGGAAGCTGCAAATTACAGACTGTTTGCCATATTTGCTTGTTGTTATTGCTTATCTACGTACGTTAATTCGTCCGGTTTATAAGGGTGCTATAGGCTCAGCCTTCGGTAAAAATTTATTATGCCGTTACGCAGTCGCATACTTTTTTCAGTAAATACCGACTATCGTATTGCAGGCAATCCTCTTTCGGCCAAACACCGACAAAATACTTATCTTTGCATAAAAAAACGAGACTATAAAAAAGCACCTCAAAAAGTTTTCTCTTCGTTCGACTTTTCGGGTGCTTTTATAAGACTCGTCTATATTGATTTAATTGAAAAATTTTTCTGCCTGACGCTAAATATCGTCGTCCTCGTCGTCTTCCTCTTCTTCTTCGTCCTCTTCCACTTCGAAATCCCGAGGATCTATATCGTAATTGAAATCGCTGACTTCTTTGTAATCTTTGATTTCCTCTTCTTCCTCTTGCTCTTCTTCCTCTTCGGCAGCTAATTCCAAAGATATCTCTTCGGGCGGAACTTCCTCTTCGGGCTCGTCTACAAAGGCTTTCCAACTCGTTTCCAAGTCCTCAGGCTGCTCCTTTGCCTCTTTTACTTTTTTGCAAATAATGCACATCTCCTCGTCTTCGTCGATATAGTTGACGTGACAAATCGGACACAATTTGCCGCTTTCGGCTTCGAGCTCGTCCTCTGGTATCAAATAGTTTTTGCCGAGCAATCCCAGTTCGGCTTTGCATACGTTACATAATTCGTCTTGTTCTTTGATGTAATTAAGCTCACAGCGTGGGCAAATAATATACTTAGGTTTCTCTTGCATAACAATCCTCACTAATTACGTATCCACATTATATTCATTTTGCATATCATTGTAAACTGTTTTGCACTACTTTTATAAAAAAATTAGCGAATTTTTGATTTTTGGTTTTCTCGCCGCACTTACTCCGACTTCTGCGCCGTACGTTGCGTATCGCCGCCCATAACCGTACCTTACGCCCGATTCCGACCGTAAACGATGTCTCCCCCCCCTGATTAGCCTTACGTATTTACAAATGCGCTTATACCGTACGGCTACTCGGTTCTTGTTGCGGCTATATTCAGGTAAAAATTCGACCCCGAAGAACAATTGCTCTCCGAAGCCGAATTTAGAGGTATTTATATACTTATTAATTATCTAAGCCTTAGGTCCGGCTTTTGCTATGTTTTCGGGCATATCGGGATACTTTGTCGTGAAATTCTCCACAAAGAGCAAAGCAAGCTTTTTTGCCGTCGATGCGTAATCTTTTTTGTCCGACCAAGTATTTTGCGGATCGAGTACGGCAGAATCGACGCCTTCGCAGCAAACAGGAATATTAAGACCGAAATACGGCTCTTTTTTGTATTCGACTTTTGCCAACGAACCGTTAAGCGCAGCAGTTACCATGGCTCTTGTAGCCTTTAAACTCATGCGCTTGCCCACTCCGTACTTGCCGCCCGTCCAACCTGTATTTACAAGGTACACGTCGGCTCCGTATTTTTCGATTTTTTCGCCCAACATCTGCGCATATTTCGCAGACGGCAACGGCAAAAAAGGTGAACCAAAACACGTCGAAAAAGTACATACGGGATCGGTGATTCCTCTTTCGGTACCGGCTACTTTAGATGTGTAACCGGATACAAAATAGTACATTGCCTGTTCCTTGGTGAGTTTGCTGATAGGCGGCAAAACTCCGAACGCATCTGCGCTGAGGAATATAATCGTAGAGGGATGTTTGCCTACTCCGGGAACGACTTTATTTGTAATATAGTCGATAGGATAAGAAACTCTGGTGTTCTCGGTAAGCGAACCGTCGGTATAATCGGGAACTCCGTCACTATCCGCTACGACGTTTTCGACTACGCTGCCGAATCTTATCGCACCGAAAATTTCCGGTTCGGCTTCTTCAGACAAGTTTATGCACTTCGCATAGCAGCCGCCTTCGATATTAAAAATACCGTCGTCCGACCACCCGTGTTCGTCGTCGCCGATAAGTCCTCTGGACGGATCTGCGGAAAGCGTGGTTTTGCCGGTGCCTGAAAGTCCGAAAAACAAAGCGGTTTTGCCGCTACCGTCAAGCGCCATATTTGCCGAGCAGTGCATTCCGAGCACTCCTTTGTGCGGCAAAATGTAATTCATTACGCTAAACACCGACTTTTTCATTTCTCCTGCGTATTTCGAACCGGCTATAACCACCATTTTTTTGTTAAAAGAAATTACAATAGCCGCTTCGCTGTTAATACCGCACTCGTCTTTATCTAGCTTAAGCCCAGGGGCGCAAAGCACGGTAAATTCAGGCGAAAATTCCTCGAGCTGTTTCGCCGAAGGTCTGATAAGCATGTTGTGCATAAAAAGATTTTGCGACGCATATTCGTTGATAACTCTGATTTTTAAAGCGTAACTTACGTCGGCACCTGCGAATCCGTCAAAAACAAAAACGTTTTCTTTTTTGTCGAGATATTTACAAACCTTATCGTATATTTTTTCAAAGCAACTCTCGCTTATTTTTACGTTTTCTTTACCCCATGCGATTTCCTCGTTTACGCCTTTTTCGTCAACTATAAATCTATCCTTAGGCGATCTGCCGGTATATTTGCCGGTTTCTACGAGCAAAGCTCCTTTATCGGTCAGTCTGCACGGCTCTGTTTTGAGCGCAAATTCGACGAGCGACGGAACGGACAAATTTCTAAACACGTTTTTTACGTTAACAATGTTATGTTCCTTTAAAAAATCCATTTTATTTCTCCTTTAGCCAAATTCTATTTGATTATACCGAAAGTATACAACAAAAAATCGGCAAAAGCAACGCTTTCGTCAAATTTATCTTCTATTTTTATCCCCGAAAACGTTTTCTTGTATAAGAACTTTGGTCAGACTTTGCATTTTGTCAAGATCGAGCGTTTCGCCTCTCGCCTTCTCGTCGATTTTAGCGGCAGAAAGAATCCCTGCGCAATCGCTTCGGTTTAGTCCGAACGACTGCATCAAATTGTTCTCAAGCGTTTTTCGACGCATGGAAAAAGCGCACTTTACGGTTTTGTCAAATTGCTCCCGAATGCTCTCGTCAATCTTTATCTTCATGTCCATTCGGACTACTGCGCTGTCAACAGACGGCGGCGGTAAAAACTTTTCTCTGCCGACTTCTTTGACTATATACGGATCGGACCTACTGCATACCGCAAGCGTCAAAGCGCCGTAGTCCGACGTACCGGGCTTGGCAACCATACGTAACGCAACTTCTTTTTGCACCATTACGGTTATCCCGTCAAGCGGAAAATCGTTTTCCAAAAAATAAAAAAGCACGGGCGACGTGATGTAATACGGCAAGTTTGCCACAACCTTAAAATTTCCTCCGGTTATCTCTTTCAGTTTAGCCGGAGAAACTTTCATTATGTCCTCATAGATTACGTTTGCGTTAGATTTGTCGGCAAGAACTTCGTTTAATACGGGGCGCAGTCTGCTATCTATCTCAAATGCAAAAACTTTAGCCGCTTTGTCGCAGAGCGCAGAAGTTAGCGTACCGGCGCCGGCGCCGATTTCCACAACCGTATCCGTATTATTGATATTTGCGCCCTCTACTATATCGTAAAGTAAATCTTCGTCCAAAATAAAATTTTGACCGAATTTTTTGCTAAATGCAAATCCGTTGTTTTTTAATACTTTCAGCACGTTACTCATACATAAATTTTATCATAGCCCGGCGCTTAAGTCAATCGATATAGCAATCTAATTCTCCCAGGTCCTTTAAAACGCCGAGTATGCCTTGCGTACGGCAAGCGTCGGGAGCAAGAGCTATTGCCGCAGAAAAATCTCCGCTTACGGAATTTAGCGAAAAGCCCAGATCCGAATAAAGCGCTTTATACTTGACAAACCCCTTTCTGAGAATATTATTTGCTTCCGCCAACGTCGATATAGTTTCGCCGCTGCAAAAGTTTAGTTTGTATTCCGTTTCCAAACATTCCCTTCCCATAAGCAATCTTCTCGGCTTGCACTTTACCCCCAATTCGGCAAGTCGAACTTTTCGATACTCGTTGTCGGGCGGCAACGTCATATATCGTCTGTTCTTTAAATGATAAAGATATAACGCATTCAGCGCCGGCGCAAACAACATTCGCAGTTCCCCCATGCTCAGCTCCGTTTTTTGCGAAGCTTTAAATAGGTACGAGACTGCCGCTTCGCCGTACGAAGGCAAAAAACGGCTCAAAACCGCAGACTTAAACGCCGCATCCGCTATTTCGCCTTCCGTCGCATCTCTGCCTGCCAGCGAGCTTGCCAAAGATGTGGCTTTTTTCGCATAAGTCAGGCGTCTTTCGCCGTAAAAAATGTTATCTACCGCTGCATCGCTTGCGCTGTTTGCTCTCGAAACAACTGCGCCGAACAAAGACGGCACGTCCGACTTTAATATATATTGCGGATCGAATACATACGCATCGACATTAAGCAATGCGTCGCACCAGGGTGGCGAAACGACGATTATTTTAAAAGCGTTTGATATAGCCGTCTTCTTTGCTTTGTAAACCGAGTTTTCGCTGCCGGCTCCTATTACGAGCGCAGTATCTTCTTTTATACCGTCCGATATACGATATTCCTTCAACCTTTGTCTTATAATTGCGCTCAACGTTTCATCGTCGCATACCAACGTAATTCTGGATAGCGGAGGGGCAAATTCCCCGACAACCGAAGTCAACGCATCTAGCGCATTTTTTTCAAATATAATTGTGTCGCTTGTCATACGTATATTATAAATCGTTTATACATACATAGGAGTAATATATTTGTTGTTTTTGTAGTCTCTTTGTCGATTTTCAAAAATCGTCTTTCTTTGGACCTCAGTCATACATATCGATTCGATGTAAAAAGCGGCAATTTGACGCCCTAAACAAAACTGCAATTATGCAGACGTTTTTTATAGGCAATAAACTCCGATGCCCCGTGACAAGTGTATTGCAGCATTAAAATTATAATCGCAAAAATGGCGTTATATTCAGCCCCTTTTAAGCAGCAACAAAGACGCTGAAGAAATAGTTTGGCAGCGTCTCAAACCGCCGCATTTAAAAAAAAGTCGCAAACGATTTTCTTCGTTTGCGACTTTGTGCGTCTATTTGCTTTTAGTCTTGTATAAGGTCTGCGTATCTGTCTTTATAAACGGTTACAACGCCTTGAGTATCGTTCTCCTTACTGGAACCGTACACGTTACGATAGTAATAGATTTTTTGGTCTCTCCATTCCGTATATGCATCTTCTACCGCTTTTTCTTTTACAAGATTTTCAATATAGCTACGTACTGTAGTATATCTTCCTGCGGTAAAGTAATCGTTGAGGCCGAGAGCATTCGCCTCATAATCTGCAACGTAATACATAATGTGAACGCCGTAATCGGTTACAATGTAATGGTCGAGCATTTCGCCTACTTTATAACCTTTATCTCTAAACTCTCTCGCTGCATTTGCGAATTCGACCATATATGTTTCCGATTCGCCGTCTCCGAGCTTGTACTTAACCGCATATCCGTTTTCTTTATCGAAAATTCCGGGGTCGGTATTGTAAAGGTAAATGAAATCGTCAAACAATCTTTCCGATTCGTAAGCGCTGCTTCGAACTCTGCTCATAGCCGCTTTGATTTCTGCGAATACCTGAGCTACAGTATATGTCTTTGTCTTGTCATCCTCGCCGTCTTTATGTCTGTATACGACTATCTCGTTCACCTTCTGGGCTCTCTTCGCTTCGTACTCTTTAGTGGTAAGCAACGCCTTTTGTCTGGTAAGATCTTGCTTTTGCTCTTCGGAGAACGGAAGCAAAATGTGCTTAACGTTAACGTAATCGGTATTAGGTCTGTACAATATCGTATCAGTACCGGATATCGCCGTGTCGTAAGCGGAAGAATCCTTATATTTGGTCATCTGAGTTTCGACAATCGAATTGTACTTTGCCAGGATATCCTGTTCGGTAACGGTAACGCTGCTTTCGATATAATCTTGCAGAATTGCCATCTTTTGACTATCAATCAAACTGTCGCCGACAAGTTTTTTGCAAAGCAAAGTCTTTCCTATAGCCCGATATGCTTCGCCTGCGCCCGTTACTTTCGCCAAACGCCTAAGCATATCGACCTCGTTTTCGATGGTTTTCTTTTCCTCGTCAGTTACTCCGATAAGAGATGCTGAAGCTTCTGCCATAGAAGAAATATAACGTTTAACTGCCTCTCTGAAAAGAGACTTGGTTTCTTCGTCGCCGTAGTTGCCGTTATAGGAGAAATAAAACTCTTTGCCCTCGTTATACCAAGGCTCGGACAAATACCAACCGTCATGCTTGTTGCCCTCGCCGTAAGTGTAAAAAACCCTCTCGTCGTCCGCTTCGTTTTTTTCGTCTCTTACGGGATATGTGGTTTCCGTATCGGAATCCGTACTCTCTGCGGTAAGCTCGAGCTTATCTTTGCCTGCAGCCTCCAAAATCTCGTTACAAAGACTGAGTATCGAAGAATCGATGGACTTGTACACGCCCTTTTGCACGGTCTCGATATCGTCTTTAGTCCAATAGATATCTTTTGCTTCAAATCTCACGTCGCTTTCCAATACGACAAGCTCCTGCGTGATAATCTGCTCCAAAAGCGTCTCTAAGGTACGTTCGTACGTCCAGCCCATGGACTGAATATACGTCGGTCCGTACGTGTTGAAATAGCTTACGAGTTGCGATTTATAAATCTCGATGGGCTCGGAAGTGTACTCCCACCCGTCGCCGCTCTGAGTTATAGGATCTATCTTAACAATAACTTGAGAATAGTCCCTTTCGTAGTCGTGCTTGATAAACGTACCGTCGTAGGTGGGACTGCATGCGCAGAACAACCCCACGGAAATTATCAAGCTTAATAGTAAACATGCGAATTTCTTCATTATTGATCCTCTAAAAAAGTTATAATATCAGGCATGCGCCTACAAGTACTTAGCATTATACAATAATCAAGCCGAAAAATCAAGAGTTTTTAGCGGCGAAGACACATTTTGACAAAAAATTTATTAGGTTTTTTTGGCAAGACGCTCCCGAAAAAGTCAGTTTTGGCGGCGATAACATAACCGCACCGCCCGTAGCATTGGCTGCGGCAGCCGTCTCTTTAGTAATTTCCTTTGCCATATCGAAGTATACCGAACATTCGTTTCTTTTGAAAGTCGCTTTGCTTGCGCCTATTTCTCTCGCCAGATTTTTTACCATGGCGGTTGCGGTGAGATTACGCACCGATTGCGGAGGCTCTCCGTACACGTCTTTTAATTCTTCGAATAACTTTGCAGCCTCCTGCTGCGATTTTATCGACGCTATACGAGAATACAATTCCATACGCCACTCCTCGTCCGTAACGTATCCGTCGGGGATAAAGGCAGGAAAATCTATTGCCACTTTTATTTCCCTCTGTTGTTTCGTCTCCTCCCCGCCAAGTTCCGCAACAGCCTCCTTGAGAATCTTGCAGTACATGTCGTATCCGACTTTTTCCATATGACCGTGTTGCGCCTTGCCCAAAACATCTCCCGCACCTCTTATTTCGAGATCCCGCATAGCTATTTTAAACCCGGAACCGAATTCGGTGTATTGCGTCACCGCCTCCAATCGTTTGTATGCGGCTTCACTTAACAATTTACCGTCGTCGTAGGTAAAAAACGCATACGCAAGCTTGTTACTGCGACCGATACGGCCTCTGAGCTGATAAAGCTGACTTAACCCGAGCCTGTCGGAGTCGATTACTATCATTGTATTTGCATTAGGCATGTCTATTCCGTTTTCGATTATCGTGCTTGCTATAAGCACGTCCGTTCCGCCTTCTGCGAAATACGATATAGTCCGCTCCAAGACGCTTTCTTTCATTTGCCCGTGTGCAACCGAAAGCTTTACGTCGCCTAAAACAGCTCTTACGTTAGCTGCGAATTTTTCAATCGTTTCCACTCGGTTATATACAATAAATACCTGCCCGCCTCTTCCGAGTTCTCTCGTTACGGCGTCTTTGAGTAACGATTCCGAATATTCGGTGACGTATGTTTGCACGGGGATACGCTCTGCCGGCGGAGTGTCCAACACGCTCATGTCTCTTATCCCCGTCATGGACATATGAAGCGTGCGAGGTATAGGCGTTGCGGATAACGTCAATACGTTTACGTTATTTTTTAACAACTTCAGTTTTTCCTTCGCCTCCACTCCGAAGCGTTGTTCTTCGTCGAGTATAAGCAGCCCGAGGTCTTTAAATTTCACGTCGCCGGAAAGCAGCCTATGCGTACCTACCGCCATATCGATTTTTCCTTGACTGAGCAAATCAAGATCTGTTTTTATCTCGGAGGCAGTGCGGAATCTGTTGAAACACTTTATGTTGATGCCGAAATCATGCATGCGCTTGCTCGCCGTTCTGTAATGCTGATCGGACAAAATCGTAGTCGGCGAAATGAAAGCGACTTGTTTGCCTTCTTCTATTACTTTAAACGCCACCCTCAAAGCAACTTCGGTTTTTCCGTACCCTACGTCTCCGCAAAGCAATCTGTCCATTACTTTGCCGCTTGTCAAATCGGCTATACAATCGTTAACCGCAGCAATCTGATCGTCGGTCGGGGCATACGGAAACGTCGCTTCGAAATCTTTGAGCAACGTAAGGTCCGACGAATATATATGTCCTTCGCATTTTTGACGTTTTGCGTACAGTTCGAGCAGCGAAAACGCCATTTCTTTTACGGACGCTTTTACTTTGGCTTTTACTTTGGCAAAATCCGCTCCGCCTATTTTACTTAGTTTAGGTTGTTCTTCTCCTGCGACGTATTTGCTGAGAGAATCCATATTCTCCACGGGTACAAAAAGTTTGTCGCCGTCTCGGTACCTGATAACTATGTAATCTCTCGTACTGCCGCCCATCGTCATCTTTTCGACCGACTCGCAGATACCTATACCGTGCACTTCGTGCACGACGTAATCGCCAACCTGCGCCATGGTAAAGGCGTCTTTTTTACTACGTCTGACCTTAGCTGCGCTTTTATGGCCGACAAGATCGTACGTACCTATAACAACCTGCTTTATGTCGTGAAAAATAAATCCCGTATCTAATTTTTGCGAGCTGAGCGTTGCACCGAACGCCTTGTTTCGGTCCAAAGTTTCTTCCAAATTATATTTGAGTTTTTCATCCCCGCATAGCAGTGTAACCCGGTAGCCGTTAGCCACCCAATTTTTTATATCGTCACAAAGAGCAATAGGATTTCTCCTGTACGAAAGCACTTGTGTGTCCTGTACCGTTTCTACTGCGGTAGGCGTGAAAAGTCTGTTAGCCGAATTTACCGAATGGAATGCAAGTTTACCGCCATTATATGAAACGTCGTCGCTCAGCTGCCCTTCGACATACGGAGCGCCAGACAAAATAATCGACTTAAGTCGAGAGTTATATTCCGTCATGGTGATTTTTACGGAGTCTGCGACTTGCTTTGCGTCGTCGTAAACGATATACGGCATTTTAACAAATTCCGAAAAAGTGCTGTGCGGCAATAGCGGATATATAAACGACAGCGAATTATCCGCTTTGCTCAGCTTTTGCTCTATATCCGCTCTTATCGCATCGGCATTGCCCTTTATCTTACTCAAATCCGCTTCCCCTACGGTCACGAAAGTATTAGGACAAATATCAGCTTCGTCGATCTCCTCAGTCGACAACTGAGTAAAATAATCAAACTTTTTAATTGTATCCGCTTCGTCGCCGAAAAACTCTACTCTTATTCCCGTCCCGACGGGAAGCGAAGGCGGCGATATGTCGAGTATATCTCCTCTCACGGCAAATTGACCGCTGCCGTCCACCTGCAATACCCGCCTGTATCCGGCTTTGACGAGTCGATCGGGAATGGCTGCGAAATCCTCTTCTTTCCCTTTTTCCAATCGCAGTCCAAGCCCCGAGAAAAGTTCTCTGGCGGGGAACAACTGCATTATCGCAGCCGCATAAGTTACCACCGCCTTTGCCTTTCCCGAAGATATCATATGCAAAGCCTTTAATCTTTCGTTAACTTCGTCACCTGCGCAAATTCGGGTATAATTAAGCGGATCCGCAAGCGCAGGCAGATAAACTACGTCGTCACGAATACAAGATATTTGCTCGTACGCCTTTTTTGCTATAACATAGTCGCTGCAAACGTATACGAAAGACGGAAGCATCGCCGATATTACGGTACGCTGTCCGAAATGCGCATTAAGGACGGAAACGTCCTTTCCGTCCTTAAGCTCTTTAAGTATTTTGGCGGCTATACCGCCGCTAAGTAAATCTTTAAAATTCAAGTCTTTGCTCCAGAAACTCCGCCCGGCAATTGCCCTTTGATGAGTTTTTGCGTTTCGTCCGCAGCCTTTTCTATTACTTCGCAAAAAGCCGCTCTTTCCGATTTCGGAACTTCGCTTAAAACGAAATCCGCAAGCGGCATTCTTTCGGGAGGTCTCCCTATACCTATTCTCACACGAGGAAACTCCTCGGTGCGAATGTTTTCTATAATGTTGCGCATGCCGTTATGCGTGCCTGCGCTCCCTTTTGCCCTTACTCTAAGTCCCAGCCTCGGCAGATCTATATCGTCGTATATAACTATAAGGTCGCTCGGAGAACATTTGTATTTTGCGAGCAACTGCTTAACCGCCACGCCCGATAAATTCATAAGTGTCTGCGGTTGAGCAAGCACGATAGTGTCGCCGTTTTCGTAAACCTTGGCAGTCAGACTTTCGCATTCTTTATTTTTAAATTTAACGCCGTATCTTGCGGCAAGACATTCTACAGCCAAAAAACCCATATTATGGTGAGTATGGGCATACTTTGGCGGATAGTTACCTAGTCCGACTACTATTTTCATTGCTTTGACTCAGGCGTTAAACTGATTAAGCGCATCAATCAGGGCGTCAACGTCGATGCCGTGCGCCGCAGCCGCTTCTTCTACGCTTTCGCCTCTCGATATGGGACAGCCGAGACAGTGCATTCCGAACGAAAAGAATATATTCTCGCATCCGGGTTTAAGCTGCAAAACTTCGTAAATAGTCATACTTTTGTCTACCATAATCTTTATCCTCCTATGTAGCTACATTTTACCCAAATATCGGCAAAATGTCAAATCAATTTATGTAATAATCGACTTTTAGCATTTGTAAAATAAAACATAAAAATAATTTTCGGGAGAACTCAATGTATAAATTAAGCGAACTTACGGGGAAGCCTGTGCTTTCTCTTTTAACCGCCTCTTTCATCGGAACGGCGGCAAACGTTTGTTTCGATTCCGCTCTGAAAAAAGCAATCGTTATCAAGATTTTCTCTCCGTCCGAGGAAAGCGTTTATATTCCGTTCGGTGCGCTTAAAGGTACTTTTTTCGACGTTGCCACCGTAAACAATTATTCTCCGCTATTATCTCCGGTCTTCGAAAACAATCCGATCGGCAAGTCTGCGTTTGCCCGAAACGGAAAATATTTGGGGAAAATAACCGACGTTATGTTAAGCGACGACACCGTAACTGCGTTACATATCGACGGCGTACCTACGAAAATGCGCCTTTTACGATACGGCGAAGTTCTTTTGTTTGGCAAAAACAAGAAAGAAAAAACTTCAAAATATCGCAAGGATAAAACTTTGTAACAGTGTATACGGCGACCGCTTAAAAACGAATCCGAAGAAATTTCACAGTAGCGTTATTTCTTTGCGGCAATTGTTTTGCAACGCCTTCGTTTCCGTCGAAAAGTTTTAAAGAAGGCGATAGCATTGCGATATATCGTTTTAAAAAAACGTAGTGAGTGCAACCCAAAACAAGTCCGTCTCCGCTGACCTCATTAAGCAATTGCTCTGCGATTTTTATCATCGTTCTTTTTTCGAAATTCGCTTTTTCGATATCCTCGGCAAGCCTGTCGAAAGCTGCGACTTTTATCCGACTTTCGTGACCGCTTATCAGCGAACGGAATCGTCTTTGCTCTGCAGCTGCTTTCGTAAGCGCAACTGTCACGAACTTGCAGCTTTTAAGAGCAGGCTTTACGGCAGGTTCCGTACCTATATATTTTACGGCGCCGTCAAGCTCACGCAGTCTTTCTATAGCCACGGCGGTTGCCGTGTTGCAAGCTATTACTATAGTATCGACGCCGACTTTTTTCAACGCACCGCAAGCAGAAAGCGTCCTCGCCGTTATAAATTTGTCGCTTTTGTCTCCATATCTGACGTTATCCCTCAGATAAACGAAATCTCCGCCTCGTTCAAGCAAACTGCAAAGCGTCGTGATCCCTCCTATTCCGCTGTCAAACACGCCAACCACACACGTTATATATTCGCCGTCGTTACTTTAAGTTACAAACGCCTTGCTCAACGCTTTGCTTATAACCTCCGCACACCTGTCCACGAGGTAATCGATGTCTTTGGGCGTTACTATAAGTTCGCTTAGTTTGCCGTCGGGTTTTCCACCGCACTCCTCGGCTATCGTAGACGCATACACCACCAACGGCACACCTATGCTGACGACCTTTACCCCAAGCGTTTCGTAGCACAACCGTATTCGGTGATTGCCCACGCCGCTTCCCGGCGTTATTCCGCTCGAACAAATTTGAAAAGCTCTGCCTATTCTCGACACCGTAGCAGAAGCAAGACTGTCCACCGCAACCACGACGTCCGGTTTTATTACGTTGCATACCCCCTTTACTACGTCGAAACTTTCGATTCCGGTCACACCGGTTACAGACGGCCTCAACGCCTTTATCCTTTCTCCCGTTTCTATCTTGTCTGTAACCAGATTTCCGAGCATGTCGGCGGTAAGATGCGGATTTCCGAGTCCGACCACCAAAACTTTATCCGCTTTTCCGCTCGTCTCCTTAAGCCCGTCGGCAAGTGAACTTACAAGTTCGTCGTTATCTGCGTCGGCATCCGCTTCGACAGTAATATAAGTGCCTTGCGCCTTGCCTAACCTTCGTGCGTCTTTTTCGTCTAAAGTAATGTCGGTACGCACGGTATGCTCCGTTTTGCGCCTTATACTACCCGTTTTTAGCTCCATTGCCATATCAGTAATAGGATACATAAATAGCTTCTCCGTTAAAAAATAAAAATTTATTGTTATTTTGTGCCTAAAAACCCGTTCTTATTACTTGCTTTTATATTTTAAATGTGTTAGAATGGTTTGGTTAGAAAATCAAAGAAGATATCTTTAGGAGATTACAAATGCCAAACATTAAATCTGCAAAAAAGCGCGTATTAGTTAACGCTACCAAAAACGAAAGAAATACTCAGCTTACCAGCGAGTATCGTACCGCTATAAAGAAATTCCGCACCGCTATCGAAACCAACAACATCGAACTTGCCGAGAAGTTACTTCCCGAAACAATTTCGATCATCGATGGCGCTGCGACCAAGGGCATCATCACAAAGAGCTGCGCGGACAACCATAAGTCCAAACTTTCCAAAAGCCTTTCGGACGTTAAGAGCGGTAAAAAAGTCATCGTTGTAAAGAAGGACAACAAGACCATCGCAGCCGAAAAGCGTGCCGAGAAGATAGCTAAAGAAGAAGCAGCTCTCGAAGCCGCAAGAAAGGAAGCCGAAGAAAAAGCAGCGGCTAAAAAAGCAGTAGCCGAAGAAACTCCCAAAAAGGCAACCAGAAAAGCCGATAAAAAGGAAGATAAGAAAGAAGCTCCCAAAAAGGCAACCAAAAAGTCTGCAAAAAAGGAAGATAAGTAACATCTAAGTCTTTGATTAAGGAGGGCGATTTATCTTTGCTCTCCTTTTTTCTTATTCAAATGCCATGACAACATCAGAAGAACTTGACAATTCCATAAACTTAGAGGAAAAAAGCCCTCCGTCAACCTCACTTTTTAACAGGTTGAGTCTTTTGTGCGCAACAATTGCTCTTTTGCTTATTATTATAGGCGTTATCTCCTATCAAGTAGATTCCGACGTCGGGCTTAATGTTATAGCTTCGATCTATCTGCCGTCGACCATAATCTGGCTGTTTGCCATGTATCTCGCCATAGCCGAACGGCTAAGAGCAAGTTATCTGGCTGCCAGAGTATCGATATTCCTTTGCATTATAATTGTAATGCTGTTAACGGCGGTTGCCGTTTTCGAAGTGATAAAATACGGAAGCTTTTATATTGCTCCGTTCAATCCGCCGCCTGTAAAACTTTAATTTTTTTGCGTCCGATCTCATGGTCGGACGTTTTTTTATCGCCCATCGTCTATCCTCAACTTATAATCGCCCATATCAAAATCGTACTTGTCATTGCACTTGCCCAAATAAGCGGTAACCGAAACTCGCTTCGTATCTCCGTATTTAAGAATACGTTCGACTGCTTTTTCGGAAAAATCGTTATCGTCGATAAGCATGAGCTTTTTGTCAAAAGAGTTTATGACAAGCGGAATTTTCAAACCCTTGTCTATTATTTCCGTTACGTGACGACAGCTTTCTCCCCTCGAAAAATACATCTTTCTCGATGACTTCGCATTCGGAGTTTCGGCGTCTCCGCATATAACGGTACCCCTTGCCAAACCGTCCGTTATACGCATAACACAATTTTTTTCCGCCAAAAAATCCACGGATTCGTACCGCAGTACGCTGGCGCCGTAGTAAGTAAGAATTTTTGCGTCGCTATAATTTATTCTATCTATAACGCCGCCGTATCCGTCAAAAATTCCACATACGTCTGTAAATTTTTCGTACATAGCGTCGAGCGACGAAGCAATCAGCGCCCCCGTAACGTCCGAGCCTCCGCGCGGTAAAAGCCGCACTGCTCCGTTAGGCTCTTTACCGTAAAATCCGGGCACGACGCACGGAAATTTTGCAGTGCGCACATGCGCTTCCGTAGACTCGGCATCCGCAACTCCGCTTATTTTAATGACGTTTGTCGCATCGCAAAAATCATAACCGGTTAGCTGCGCCATTATCTTAGCCATTACGAATTCTCCTCGTGACACGACATAATCGTAACTTCTGCCCGCATTTATTTCGCCACGCAGAAAAGTAAGCAAATTGGTTATATCCAATCCGAACGGACGTGCGATTTTTTCAAACCTGTCCGCTACTATATCAAAATATTTCCCGCAGTCGCCGCTGTTTACCCATTCGAAATACGCCGATATCAGCAAATCCGTTACCTTAGGTTTACCTCCGGGAGCGCTTACCACCACACAATCGAATTTTCTTTTTTTTACTATATTAACGGCTTTTGCCGTTCTGTCTGCGCCGTCGAGCGAACTGCCTCCGAATTTTGCAACTGTCATAAAATTATATATGAACGATTTTATGCAACGGTTACCGCTGCGAATATTCGATAGCATGGCTCTGCGATTGACACGCAAACAAAAAAAGTGCTATTATGATACACGAATCTACGCTTAGGAGCTATTATGACTCTCGACAAATTAGCCATAGGACAATCGGCAAAAATAATCGCAGTCGGCGGCGAAGGCAGTCTGCGCAACAGGCTCATCGATATGGGGCTTATCCCCAAAACAACGGTTATGTTGCGAAAAGTCGCACCAATGGGCGACCCAATCGAAATAAGGCTACGCGGATACGAGCTGACTCTGCGCAAAGAAGACGCCTCAGTTATAACCGTAGAAGCGACTATCGAGGTGAAACAATGAAATTCGCTTTGGCAGGCAATCAAAATTGCGGGAAAACCGCTTTATTTAATGCGCTTACAGGCATGCGATGCCACGTAGGCAACTTTCCCGGCGTTACAGTCGAACAAAAAATCGGCGAAATAAAAGGCGGCTACGGTTCTGTCGTGGATTTGCCCGGTATATATTCGCTACGCCCGTACACGCAAGAAGAAATAGTCACGACCAAGTACATATTAGAAGAACGCCCGGATTGTATCATTAACATCGTAGACGCAACTAATATCGAACGAAATTTGTACCTGACTATGCAGTTACTGGAGCTCGACGTCCCCATGGTTCTTGCCCTGAATATGATGGATGAAGTGCGAGCCAACGGCGGAACAATCGACATAGATAAACTAAGCAAAGAATTAGGGATTCCGTGTGTGCCTATAAGCGCAATCAAAGGCGAAGGCATATCGGAACTTGTAGACAAAGCATATAACGTGGCAAAAAACAAAATTAAACCGGTTCGGGCGGACTTTTGCCCCGCAGATTCACCTTGCCACCGTTGCATACATGCCGTAATGCATCTCATTCAGGATCATGCGGAAGAGGAAAATTTACCTCTTCGTTACTGCGCGTCCAAAATAATAGAAAGCGAAGGCGACATAGCCGACGTTCTTAAACTTGTAGAAAACGAAAAAGAGCTTATCGAGCATTGCCTGGTACAAATGGAATCGGAGACCGGATTGGATCGAAATGCAGCTCTTGCGGATATGAGGTACTCTTTTATCGAATCCGTCGTGGAAGGCTCGGTAAAAAAATGCACGGAAAGCAAAGAGCATCGCCGTTCCGTAGCAATGGATAAAATACTTACAGGCAAGTATACGGCAATACCCGTATTTTTAGCAATAATGTTGCTAATATTTTGGCTGACGTTTAACGTAATCGGAGCAGGCTTACAGTGGCTATGCAAATTAGGTATAGATTCACTTTCCTCGGTAACAGACTCCGCTCTTACCGAATTCGGACTCAATCCCATCGTACACAGCCTGATTATAGACGGAATATTTAACGGCGTAGGCAGTGTGCTTTCTTTTCTGCCCGTTATAGTAACCCTGTTTTTCTTTCTGTCCATTTTGGAGGACACCGGGTACATGGCGAGAGTTGCTTTTGTTATGGATAAACCATTACGAAAAATCGGGCTGTCGGGAAGATCGTTTGTCCCTATGCTTATGGGCTTTGGCTGTTCGGTGCCTGCTATAATGGCGACTCGAACGGTATCCTCCGACCGAGACCGCAAAATGACGATGATGCTTGTGCCTTTTATGAGTTGCTCGGCGAAAATCCCCGTCTATTCGGTTTTCGTGGCGGCGTTTTTCCCGGGCAAAGGCGCTTTAGTTATGTTTGCGCTGTATTTAGGCTCCGTTACGCTAGGTTTGTTGATGTCGCTTTTACTTAATCACACAGCATTTAAAGGCAAGCCTGTCCCCTTCGTTATGGAATTGCCCAATTACCGCTTCCCCTCGCCCAAAAGCGTAGGTTTGCTTTTGTGGGAAAAAGCAAAAGACTTTTTGCAACGAGCCTTTACGGTAATATTCGTAGCGACAGTTGCGATATGGTTTTTGCAGACTTTCGATTATAGACTGAATCCCGTAGAAGATTCTTCCATGAGTTTGCTTGCAACAATGGGCAAATGGGTTTCCGTAATATTTAAGCCGCTCGGATTTGGCGATTGGCGCATATCTACTGCTCTGATTTCCGGTTTCATTGCCAAGGAACAAGTCGTATCCACTCTTGCGGTCCTTTGTGGCTGCGATACCGGCGCTCTTGCATCTGTACTTCCGTCCATATTCGACTCGCTCCCTGCGGTGTGCAGCTTTTTGACGTTCACCCTGCTTTATACGCCTTGCGTTGCCGCCGTTGCTGCTCTCAGGCGAGAGTTCGCATCGAGGTGGAAAACTTCACTGATAGTCATAATGCAGTGCGCAATAGCATTTGTCGCAGCGTTAATAGTTTATCTTATCGGAGGAATAGCAGCTTGAACGAAATTTGCGAAAAATTAGCAGCGGGCGATATAATCGTTCTCATAGCGGTAGCGGTTGCAGTTATACTTGCCGTAGTCTTTTCTTTCAGACGGAAACGCAAAGGCGGCGGTTGCTGCTCCGGCGGTTGCTGCAATTGTAAAAACTGCGACTTGGACAAAGACAGAGACAAAAAGACTGATAACAAAGGCTGAATATAATTTGTTGCGCATCGATTCCCGTCTGCGCCTCCTGAAAAGTTCGATATAATATGCCTTTAACAGTGCCGAATTCAACATAACACGTAAAATTACTTTAACTAAAAATATTTTGGTTATCCTTTTACAAAACTTAACCGCAAAAGCTTAGGCAAATTGAATTTCACAACGCATACGTCTTAGCATAGCATTTATTCTATCGAATTTTTACACTAAGACATATTTTTATGGACACTCTCTATATGACACTATATAACGCTCCGATTTATCGCCTTTCCTCATCGCATTGTAGCACAGTGAAAAGCGAAAATCAGCGGCAAAAAATTGATACAGAAAACCTTTAAGTATTAAAATTAAATTTATATTGAGTTTGGCTCATTGTTAAGGTAAAGAGAGATAATTTTTATATATTTCACATAGCATAGCGCATTAAAACTTGAAAAAACAAAAATTTTGTGCTATAATATATTCAACAATATCCATATAGGGATACTGAAACATTAAAAATAAGATAAAGAGGCAGAACAAAAACCAACAAATTATAAAAACCAAAAACTCTCGACGGGAGGTAACCACCTATGAAACACATAAGACTATAAGCGCAAAGAAATAACTTTTTCCTTGCGCTTTTTTGTTACTTTTTAACTAATATAACGATATAAACGGAAATATTTTTACTTATAAACCGTTTTAAAAAATTGAAAAACAGGAGGTTTTTAAACTATGAAAAAATTGCTTTTGTGCTTATTGTCGCTCGTTTGCGTTGTATGCTTGTTTACTGCCTGCAACAAGGATACTAAATACAAAATAACCTTTCAGGACTTGTCCGTGCTGCCCGAAGGCGTAGAGCGTATCCAAAACGGACAAGGAACTATGGCAAGCGGAAGCGGAAACGACGAAACCATCTATTTTACTTCGGGTAAAGGCGGTTCGTTTTTCGTAACAGTCACGTTCAAAGAAGGCTACGATAAAGGCGACTTTAAGATATTTGCCAACGGAAAGGAAGCGTCAATTATAAACGACAACAAAACCGTCGTCGATTACGAAGTGTATCCGACTTCCGACGTCCACATTACTTTTACGGGTAAGCCCACATTAAAAAGTTACAACGTAACGGCAACGTTCTACGACGACGTAATAGACGAGGTGCAAATCGGATATGACGAGTTTTCGTATGAGTTGAAGTACGTATTAGGAACGGAAGAATCGACGCCGATTAAGGCCTCTTCGCTTGCGGAACTGAAAGACAAAATCAATTCGGACGTGAAAAAAGTAAAACACGGAACGAAAATCACCATAACGGCTACGCACACGGGAGAAATCGCTTTTCCGTCCGACTTTATGATTCATGGTGAATATTCGGGATATGGCGAGTATGTTGAAAAAAATACCAAAATCGTCGGCGATAAACAGGTAAAAACTTGGGATATTGCAGTTTTGTCGGACGTGGAAATACAACTGCGTCTCAGTTCGACGAGACAAAGTTCCTCACGCGAAATATACACCGACTCGACGTTTTTGCATAGTGGTGTATACGACGGCGATTTCAACCGGATAGTAACGCTGCAAGCGCTTTACGATACGCAGGGAAAAATCTACGCTCCGCTTGACGATAATGCGGTGGTACGTCACCTTGCCGAAAAATACAAAAAAGTTACTATAAACGGCAAAACCGCAGACGGCAAATTTTTCTATAACGAAGCGGATAAACAGTGGTATATAGAACTTTACAAACCCTCAGCCTATCAAAACGGAAGGGCGGACGGTTACGACGTTGATTTTGCCGAAGGAGTAAACGATTATATGCGTGGCGACTCCGCTTTAACCACGTCGAACGACATCGGGTTTACATCGCAGATTATGGACTGGGGCGACAATCAGTACCTTCTACACGCCGACAGGTATGGCAGTTACCGACTTAAAAACAACAGATTTTCGCTTGGTTTATGCTTTGCAAGCACCGTAAACGACATTAAGGTGATTGTCAACGGAACGAAAGAATTTGTTTTCCGCAACATACAAACGCTGAACAAAGAAACGCAAGAATTTGCAACGATTTATCGCCGCGGCGGAAACAATACGGAATACGGAAATTACGGCGGAATAGGCGACAAATACGAAACGCACAGAATTGCATTCGAACCGTCAACGTTCGGGGAAATAACGAGCGTTGAAATCGTGCTTGCAAGCGGAGAATAAAATTATCTCGCTTTTGTTATGATTACCTTATAAACTAATATTTGTGGAGTAGTCGTTATGAAATTAAAATCATTAAGTGCTGAGATTGTTTGTTGTTTGGCTTTTTCTTTATTGTCTTGTACGCCCCAAAAAAACACTTATCCTGAAGAAACTTCTTTTAATGTTGTTTTCTCTGATGTTGTGGATTTAGCAGTCACTAATCAAGTCGAGGCTACTTTTAGCTTGGGGTTGGAAAAAGACTATGACAAAAAATATTCCGAAAATTTAGTGTATGGTTGGGGAATAGCAAAAATTCATCCCTATAATGTAGACGATTTGTTTCTTTTGTGGGATGAAATCAATGAGTATCCGGCTGATAAATATTCTTACAGAATAGATGAAAACAATAAAGAAATTTTTAATTTTACAGAGAAATACAGTATACCGACAAGCTTTTTTAATTCTCACGAGGGATGGTTTTGTGTCTGCATTTACAAAAGAGAATTTTATGATAAAACTTTCTCAGGTACATTTAGAGCAACTTACAAATATACGGTCTCTGAGTCTATATTACGTATTGAACGTGAGACCGATGTATCAAAAATGATTTGACAAAATAACAAAAAAGTAAAAGGAAGTTTGAGTTATATCGGACTTCCTTTTTATATGCGGTTGTCAAAATTTTTGTTTAACAATCATTTGTAAAATTTTTGAGAAAAACTTCCGATTTGTAGCGGTCAAAAACTTTCCAACTGCAATAGAAAAAATAAATAGCTCTTTAGCGGGTGCTTGACTTATACAAGCGTACCGCTTTGCGGTGCGGTCAAGCACCCGCCAAACAATTTGCTAAAACTCGGATAAAAAGGTCAACTTTGGAGTCCGAGCGAAATGGGGCGTTCGCCGCTAAACCGCTTGGCGAATCGCCCCATAATTCTTCGCTCGTCGGCATATTTTGAGTTTTATTCCTTTTATATATTCCAAGCCTTTTTCGCTCCGTTTTGTTTCGGGCGTCGTTTTTCTGCGTCGTCCTTTTTTGTTGTCCTTTTACCGCTTTGTATGCATTGGTCGAGATATATATCCGAAAGTTCACGGTTGTAGCCCAAAGTGCTTTGTAAAGTATGTTATTTTTCATTTTCTTTCGTGTATGCTGATTGCGCACGATGAAAAACATCACATCGAGATTATGCGACGGTTACGTTGTGGTTACTCGAAATCACAAATCGGTACATTGCAGTCACACGGACAAAGGAAATACCTGCCTTTTCCCTACATAAAATCATACAAAAAAGAGTCGGAACAATCCTGAAATACAACTTCTCGATGCAAAAATTTCGGAGTGATTTCAAAACGTTTGACTCTTTTTTCGCAAAACTCTGCTACGTTATGTAGATTTCTGCATAAAGCACCACGCCATTGTTATAGCGCCTTTAGTCTTTACGAACCCTGGCTGTTTACTTCGTCGTTATCGTCCGTAACCATCCTATAGTTCGCCGAATGCGACACAGGCGCATCGGAAGTCACCCCGTCCACCCCTGCTTCGGCTTCCACCGAAAGCGGGATGCTTTTTAGCTGCTTAACCGTTACGCCGGCTTCGAGTTCCGCCGCAGTCGTTACCACGTTTTTACGTTTTTTGTTTTTGTTTTTCATTGTGTTCTCCTTTTCCCGATCTTTCGCCCCGAAAGCTAAGTTACGGTATTTCTATTATGCCCGAAAACACAACAATTATGCTATACGTTACTAAAAATTAGCGACGTTATTCAATAGAAATATTATCTATTTTTTCCCCTGCCATCGACAAAAAGCACCTGTGTCCTTTGCCGCTAGCGTCAATTAGAATATAATAATCCCTAAGCCTTATATCCGCTATGTAATCGGCGAAAAACGCTTTTAAATCTTCGTTAGTAAGTTTAAAGTCCGAACTCAGCATGTTCAGAGCTTCGTTAAATGCACCGCATCGCACAAACGAGAAAAATTTGCTTCCGCAGTCAGACGGTATCGGATCTCGTCCGTCCGAAAAAAGCAACAAACTTTGCATAGGTATTTTTACGTATACTTTGCCATCGCATTCGCAGGACAACGCTTTACCACCCTCCGCTCTCCCGCCTATCAGTTTAAATGTATACGGAACGTACCGCACGGTTAAAGGCATCACCGTAACTGCAAGAACGTTATCGCTTTCGGTAACGAATTCCTTCCCGTCAAAAAAACTCCCGCTTATATAGTACACGCAATCCGACTCCGGACAAAGCACAACTTTTATTTCCATATAATATTTTATGCACTTAACGACATTCAATGTATACAAAATATTTTTTAAGGACATAATCTTTGTATCAATCGGAGGTAAAACATGGAAAATAATTGGACTATCGAACAAACAAAAGAACTTTTTGCTTTGGCAAAAACGGCATACTCTCAAGGAAAGGGACTTAAAGTCGCATTTACGCAAATGTCCGAAAAAAGCGGCAAGTCGATAAACAGCGTCAGAAACTACTATTACAGTCAGCTTAAAATGTTTGAACTGGTACCCTCGCTTGCTCAAAATATAGGCATCGAGACAGTACGTGAAAAACGAGCTGCGTTTCGCACGTTTGCTCCGGACGAAGTACGTTCGCTTGTAAAACGCATTCTCGCCGCAAAAGGAAAAGGAATAAGCGTAAGAGCCTGCATAGCGTCTATGACAAATACTCCTAAAGAAGCATTACGACTACAAAATAAATTCCGCAGCGCAGTTGTGCGACACAAATCGCTCGTCGAAGAAATAATGAATGAACTCAATGCAGAAGGCTCTCCTTACTTTAACCCGTATACAAAGTCGACCTCTTCGAACTGCGCCGTGAAAGGCATCGACAAACTTAACGAATATATTTCGAAATTGGACGAAAAAGAGGTTAACGGATTTATAACTTTGTTAAGCAAATTGGTCTGATTCGACCGATTTTTGACAAAACACATAACGTTTTGCTTTTGCATTATAAAAAATCAGACTGACTAAGATTGATTTATCGGTCTGATTTTTTATTTACGCAAACTTTAATCGACATTAAATACGCTTTAAAATCTTTTCGTAATTCGATTATTTTGTGCGTCTACTGCCGGCTATATACATAACAACAGCGAGCAAACTAATACCATTTTTTACAAAGAAAAAAAACCTCGAATCGCTTCGAAGTTCTTTGTGGTGGAAGCTATAGGGATCGAACCTATGACCCTCTGCTTGTAAGGCAGATGCTCTCCCAGCTGAGCTAAGCTTCCACATGGTGACTCCATCGGGAATCGAACCCGAGTTACCGCCGTGAAAGGGCGATGTCTTAACCGCTTGACCATGGAGCCATGTATATGGTAGCGGCAGTGGGATTCGAACCTACGACCAATCGGGTATGAACCGAGTACTCTAGCCAGCTGAGCTATGCCGCCATATCTAAGGCTAAAGTATTATAGCAAATATCTCCGACAAAATCAAATGTTTTACACATCTAAATCTATTTTTTTTTATAATTTTTTTGAAACATTCTCCACATAGTCTCTATATATTGTCGTATTTTTTAAATATAGCGCTTGCCACTCTCAATCCGTCGGTAGCAGACGACGTAATACCGCCGGCATATCCTGCGCCTTCTCCGCACGGATAAAGAGACTCTACGCTAACCGAAACACAACGTTCGTTGCGGTCTATACGGACAGGCGAACTCGTCCTTGTTTCAGGCGCAGTCAAAACCGCTTCTGCGTCAGCAAACCCTCTAAGCCTGCGGTCCATATCTATAAACGCCTTCTTAAGAGCGTCGACGATGAACGACGGCAATACTTTTGACAAATCGCAGGGCTTTACAAACGGATATGTGGGCCTTATTCTGCCGAAACGATGAGACGGTCTGTCCGAAAGAAAGTCGCCCAAAAGCTGCGCCGGTGCCGTATAATCGCAGCCTCCTATCTCGAAGGCTCGCCGTTCTATCTCTCTTTGAAAGTTCACTCCGTCAAAAACGGAGCTTCCGAAATCTCCGGATCTCACTTGGACAATAACGGCGCTGTTGGCGTTTTTACCGTCTCTCGCATAATTGCTCATGCCGTTAGTAACTACTCCGCCTTTTTCGCTTGCGGCAGGCACGACGTAGCCTCCCGGACACATGCAAAAGGTAAACGCCGCTCTGTTCGAAGCGTGCGAAACAAGTTTGTAATCGGCAGGCGGCAATAGCGAATACGCCTTCCCGTACTGTGCAAATCCTATATCGTCTTGTAAGTGTTCAACTCTCACACCTACGGCAAAGTCCTTTGACGAAAGCTTTACGCCGTTACGATAAAGCATCTCAAACGTATCTCTGGCGCTATGTCCTATCGCTATAACCACATCCGAAACTTCGATACGTTCGCCGTTTATTTTGACGGCAATTGCTTTCCCGTCCTTAATTTCCAAGTCGGTAAGGACGCTGTTGAATCTCACCTCGCACCCGTTCGACCGCAAATACTCTCGCATGTTTTTGACAACGAGTCTGATTTTATCCGTTCCTATATGCGGCTTATTGAGCCATTTAATTTCTTCCGGCGCACCGAAGTTTACAAACGTTTCCAACACCTCGCCAATCAATCCGTCGTGCGTATTCGTATTAAGTTTTCCGTCCGAAAACGTTCCGGCTCCACCCTCGCCGAATTGCACGTTACTGTCGGGGTCCAACAGTCGCTCTTTCGCAAACGCCTCGATTTTCGATATACGTTTATCGATTTCGTCGCCCCGTTCCACTACTATCGGTTTAAATCCGTATTCGCAAAGCTTGATTGCGCAAAAAAGTCCGGCAGGGCCGCTGCCTACAACGACAATCGGAAGTGTCGGAATTTTTTTTGCGTCTATGACAACCGTCTTTTTACTTGCAAAAGGTTCTTTGCTTGCCTCCACCGAAAACACATACTTGACGTCTGATTTGTTACGGGCGTCCAAAGATTTTTTGAGTATGCGAAAATAGGGCGGTTCGTATCCGCACCTTTTAACAGTCTCCGCAAAAATTTTGTGTTCCTGTCCTACCCTTAATTTTATGTCCGAAATTATCATTTTATCAGGTTTTCGTTAATACTCCGTGCGACACGTAACGCCGACGCAAACGCCCAATGCAGATTATAACCGCCGCAAAGTCCGTCCACGTCCAAAATTTCACCGCAAAAATACAACCCCTTTTGTTTTTTACTCATCAAATCATTGTTTACCTCGGCGAGTCTTACTCCGCCTTTCGTAACTTGCGCATAATCAAAGCCCAGCGTTCCGAGCACGGTCAAATTGAGCGATTTAATTTCGTTTGCTATCTTTTCTATATCGTTGCCTACTCTGCGGATTACCGAATTGGCAATTTGATTGTTTACGATTGCGCATAACGGTCTGTCTTTTTCTCTACGCATCGCTTCTACCAGATCCGATTTACTTACACTTGGCAACAAGTCTATATTTATCTCCGAAGGTCTGTACGCAGAAATACGAAATATTGCGTCGCCACTGACTCCATATTCGGTAAACAGCACGTCTCCGTTTTCTACTACGCCGCAGCACCTAACGGAAGCGGCGACCTTAATGCCCTTTAATCCTTTTATCTTAAACATATCGGTTTTTAGCTGCACAAGCGACGGATACTGTGGCGCCAAAGTATGTCCTAACGATTCGGCAAGAATATACCCGTTGCCGTCGGTCCCAAAGTTTTTGGCAGCTTTTCCTCCGGCACACAAAGCCACATTGCTTGCGACGTATTTATTTACGGTGGTAGTTACTTCGAATACGTCGCCGATTTTTTTTATTTTTTCTACCCTCTGACCCAGAGCCGATTCCACGTTTTTGTCGTTAAGATAAAAGCGAAAAACATCTGTTACCGACGACGCTTGTCTGCTGGAAGGATACACTCGTCCTCTATCGTCGGCGAGGTAGATTCCTCCCAATCCCGAAAGAAATTCGATTATCTTCGAACAGTCGTATCGTTTTATTACATCGGCTATTATTTCTTTGCCGCCGCTCGTAAAATACTTATCCTCGGCAACGTTAAGATTCGTTACGTTGCCTTGTCCGTTACCGGTAGCGGAAAGTTTTTTTCCTAAACGCTCGTTGCGCTCGATAACGAGCGTTCTTCCTCTTACCGCCGCAGCGACCGCCATTCCGGATGCGCCGCCGCCGATTACTATGCAATCATATTTCATCGCCAAGATACCTCTTTATCTCATCTTCGATCCAATAAGAGAATTTTGTTCCATGCAATTGAGCTTCGTATTTTTTTATAGCGATATACCTGTCTGCACCGTCCTCTGCGCCCTCCCAAATGTCCGCAAAACAATAATCGTATTCGCCTTTTTTGACGCTTGCCATGTACTTTATGGCGTCTGCGCAAACTATTTTTATCTTTTGTTTCATAGGGAACTGCGGTAAAACGTATCGGGTAAAAATATCTATAATTCCGCTGTTTATCTCCACTATCGTTATTTCACGAACGTTACTTTTTTGCGACGCTATGAACGGATAATATCCGAGTCCTAATCCCAAGACCAACAGTTTGCCGCTCACTTCACTCAAAGAACCGCTCATTGAATTTATCTCGGACGGGCATGCGCTTACCCAAGGCATATTTCCCTCGTATATTGCCGGGAAAGACACGTCTTCGTCAAAATATCCCAGTCTTAATGCCGGCGGATCTACAAGCGGCATATCATACTGAAATATCTCGTCTTTTGCATACGTTGCGTACGCCAAAGTCAAGTCACCGCTTTTAACGTTCGGTAGCTTTATCGTATCTATGTATTCGTCCTTATAAAACTCCGACTTGCAATGCTTTTTTACATTGTCGGCAATATCGGACATCATCGCCTTGGACGGCAAACGTCCCGTTTTTAAGCATACGTTTATTGCAACATACAACGACTCCTTGTCTTTAGTCGCATAACCGTCACAAATTTCGGCAAGCCTTTCTTCGCTTAAATTATCAAAAAACGCACTTATCGCTCGTGGATGCGTACATATAGTCACGCCATCCGCAACTACGGAAGCAAGGTCCGCAAGGTAGGCAAGCTCTTTGTTATTCATTTTTGGCAGCCTCTTTCTTGTGTTTCTTCTTCCCGTGTTTTCTCGGTTTCGTTTCCTTTTCGGCCTGATCTATTCCTTTTGCTCGTGCCTCCGCATCTTTAAGTCGCTCCTTAGTCAACCTTTTGCGCCTGTTTCTTGCTTGTAAAATCACAGCGTCGTCATATTCAAAATGCGGAATCTCACCCAACAACTTCAAAAATTCTTCAGACGTCATAAAGTTAAGTCTATGACCTTCGGTAACGGTAAATTTCGCATAATTGTACCTGGACGATCCCGGCTCGGTATAAACGAATACGTTTGCGTTGGCAACGCCGGACGTATACCTACCGCCTCTTGCGTATATTGCCGTTATCAGATCTCGACTAAGGTTTATATCTCCTATTTCCAAATCATCGTCAAAACAAAACACCTTTTTTGCAAGAGGAAGGTCGGGTTTTCTATTGTATTTAAGCGAAAGCACCTGTTCCTCTACTAGTTTTCGTCGTACTTTTTCGCTATCGTAATCGATTTTTGAATACACAATGTCCGTATAACACTGATGCGTTCCGCTTTCGCCTATCCGTCCGGGGATTACAGCAAACTTGTCTACGAATTCGTTAAACGTCAAATCGGATTTATTCAATAGCCCGTTAAGCACTTTTAGCGTAGCAATAGCGTCATCGACGGAACGATGCTCGGTAAACTTTATTCCGTACTCGTCGGCTGCGGTGCTGAGCGAATACGACCTGCTTTCTTTCCTTGCAATGCCGTACATAAGCTGCACGTCGTAAAACTCGTAATGAATCTGCTCAAGACCGTATGCTCTGATTGCGTCGGCGAGGTAGTTTACGTCGTTTAGCACCGAAAACCCGATGACTGTGACGTTATCGAAAAGCTGCCTTATACGGCTATAAACATCGGGAAATTTCGGCGCAGCACGAAACTGTTCTTCGCTATACGCAAGTTTTATTACCGACCCGAAAAGTCGCTTGTTAAACGCCTTTTTGGGATTAACCAAAATATCGTCGCTTTCGATGATATTAAAATTCTCATCGGCTATGCAATATCCGAAACTGCATAAACTTCCGCCTCTGCCTCCGTCGCAACTCTCTATGTCAAAACAAAGATACTTCATCTGTCCCACTCCGCTATCGACCTTTTTACAATCGCTTTAAGTCCGCTCGAAAGATAATCTTCCTCGGTCGCCTCTCCGCTAAGCACCAAAACGCCGGTCATACCGTTGTCGCATGCAAACTTTATGTCCGTCATAAGTCTGTCCCCGAACATTGCCGTAAAACGGGGGGAGACGCCGGTAAATTCGCTTATTCCTTCTGCCATGGGAGCATAGGGCTTGCCGCAAATCACGTCCGGCTTCCGCTTCGTTGCGCCCTCGACAAGCATAATAAACGAACCGACGTCGGGTATATAGCCGGTTTCCATAGGGCAAACGTAATCGGGATGAGTCGCCAAATACAATGCTCCACGAGAGATAAGGTCACACGCCTTAACTAATTTATCGTAAGTAAGCGTTTTGTCGAAAGTCAGCACAACCGTATCGAAAGGCGGCGTTACGCAAAAATCTTTTGCGTAATCGCTAATCACTTCATCGCTTCCAACTACGTACAACCTTGAAAAAGGTCTGTTCTTTTTTAACCAATTCTTCGTTGCGTCCGTAGAAGTGTAAATATCGAGTTCGGTCACGCCTAATTCCATATCGTTAAGCTTTTTTACGTATCTGTCCTTAGTAACGGAAGAATTATTGGTCAAAAAAACAACTCTCCCTTGTTTGCGCATCCTTTCTATTGCCTGCTTTGCGCCTGCAATGAGTTTTCCGTCTATATATACCGTACCGTCAAGGTCCAGCAAAAAACACTTTATATCGTTTATATTCATATCCCGTATATTGTACACCTTTAAGACGTTATTTGTCAACGCTTGACAATCAAACGCATTAAAGTTATAATCGACGTGTATGGAACTGAAACAAATAGCAACCATCTATACCGACTTCCCCGAAAAATTTGGCATTCCTCGACAAAGCGGCAGAGCTCCGCTAATGGGCAAAATAGTGTTTTTGCCTCCGTACAACGACCGTAACGCCTTTAGAGGAATCGAGCAATTCTCACACCTGTGGGTACTTTTTGACTTTTCCGAAGCGCACAACGGTTGGTCACCGTTGATACGACCGCCGAAACTCGGCGGCAATAAGAAGATCGGAGTATTTGCTTCTCGCTCGCCGTTTAGACCTAACAACATCGGACTTTCGTCCGTAAAACTTGTCAAAGTCGATTATACGGACGGAGTGACTCTCCTCGTCGAAGGCGTGGATATTTTGGACGAAACACCGATATACGACATAAAACCTTACTTAAAATTTACCGACAGTCACCCCGACGCAACTTGCGGGTACGCTGACGAACACAGTCTCGATTCGCTTTCTGTCAATATTCCGCAAGAATTGCTGAACAAACTGCCTGAAGACAAGCGAGCCCCGCTTATCCGATGTTTAAGCGACGATCCTCGCCCCTCTTACCATGGCGACGGCAGAGAATACGCCATGGCGTATTCCGGATTCGATATAATTTTTTGCGTCGACGGCAACTTACTAAAAGTAAAAAACATATTAAAGAAATAGCCGCACAGACAATGCCGAAAACAAGTCAGCGGTTACCTGTAAACGCATCGATATTTTCCACAGGCTAAAGAAATTTGAGCAAACGATTTATTCGTTTGCTCAACCCAAAGTTGCTTTGCTCGTTTATCAAGCGGCGGCAATTGCGCTGTTTTTACAGCATCAGACAATAAAAGCAAGTAACGTATTCAACTTTTACAGTCAGAAAAAAGCTCGTGTCTTAACGAACATGAGCTTTTTTCTAAAAGGTATGAAAATGAAAAAGCTTATCTGTCTGTCTGCGCATTTACACGAGTGGGCACCGTGTTTACGTCGCCGTGCCATATTTCGTTAAGAAGAGCTACCCGACCCTTAGTATATCTAAAACGAATATGCGCACCTTTTTTGTACAAAAGCTGCGGCTGATGTCTGTCTTTCGAATCTTCGATTTGGATATACGCAGCTCCCTTACGTCCGTGCTTTACGGAAATACTTTCGATGTCCTCTATATTACAATTATAAACTTCACCGAAGATACTTCGCACGGATATCTTTTTATCGTCTATTACTACGACGTGAAACGTGAGCGAATAATGACCTATCAAAAAGAAACATGCCGCACCGAACGCCATGATTACCGCTATGCCTATAATCCACCCTATATTTTCGGGGTCGTACGCCACTATCGAATACACGATAAAGTAAACCAAAGCGGCGAGATAAATCCCCAAACAAACGACGAATACGGTAAAATTAACCGGATATGCCAAAAATTTATGCTGCTTGCTCTCCATTGTAACCTCCTGCAAAAAAATCTCGCTTACAAGCATATTTGTAACAAATCGAAGAATTGCTCTATCACTGCAGTATACGCAGCATGCACTCGCTTGACTGATTTGTCACAGAACCGTTACAAATATATTACCATAGTTTAACTTACTCGTCAATAGTTTTGGCAAAAATTTTTTGTGAAATTTTTAAATCGGGCAAATTTTGGTCGCATTTTGCCAATCCTATGCAATACGCATATCGAAATTTACTTCGCTAAGAACTAATTTACGACATTTAATGCTATAGAAAAGCGACTGCCTTCGCATAAATAAAATACTTTTTGCTAAACACAAATCGCTTTCCCCGTTTAATATTTAATATATAATTATAAGCTTCATTTATAATTTTTTTTACCGTTTTATCCCCTTTTCTTGTGTAAACAAGGAGAACAGATATAAAAATAACGCCTTTGACACGACATCAAAGGCGTTTTACATTAAAATTATCGTTGTTGAATAAAACTATATCCCCCCCCCTGTAAAATTCGTAAATTTCATATACGTTTTGCACTTTCTTCGACGAGCGCTTTAAATAACGGATGCGCTGAATCCGGACGGGACTTAAATTCCGGATGGAACTGACAACCGACATAAAAGCGATTTGTGCCGACTTCGACCATCTCTACGAGTTTTTCGTCAGGCGAAGTTCCGCAAAGCGTCATTCCGCAGTCAGATACTATTTTTCTGTAATCGTTGTTAAACTCGTATCTGTGGCGATGACGCTCGCTTATTTCCGCTTTTCCGTACGCCGAATAGGCTTTTGTATCTTTTTTGATTACGCACGGGTATGCTCCCAACCTCATCGTTCCGCCCTTAAGGCTTTCGTTACGTTGATCGGGCATTAGGTCAATAACTTTGTGTTCGGCGCTTTCGTCGAATTCGCCGGAAGTTGCGCCGTTAAGTCCGCAAACGTTACGTGCGTATTCTATTACCATCATTTGCATGCCGAGACAAATACCGAGACACGGCACGTCGTTTTCTCTCGCATACTTGCACGTCGCTATCATGCCTTCGGTTGCTCTTCCTCCGAATCCGCCCGGAATAATAATTCCGTCCGCATCGCCGAAAATCTTTTTTGCCGTATTGTCCGTTACCGTCTCGCTATCTACCCACGCTATATCGACTTTAACGTTAACCGCATAACCGCCGCTTCGGAGCGCTTCGGCTACCGACAAATATGCGTCGTGCAGCGCCACATACTTACCGACAAGGGCAATCTTTACTTCCGTTTTTACGTTTTTAGCTCTTTTTACAAACGCCTTCCAGTCGCTTAGCTGCAATCTGCCGCCGAGCTTGAGCGCCTTACACACCGCCTTGTCCAACCCTGCGTTGTGCAACGCTATCGGCGTTTCGTACAAACAATCCAATGTAATGTCCGAAATTACGCAATCGGGTTTTACGTTGCAAAACAGTGCGATTTTGCGACGTATATCTTCCCCGACTTCGCCGTCCGAACGCAATACGATGACATCGGGGTTGATTCCCATACCTTGCAATTCGTTTACGCTATGCTGCGTAGGCTTAGATTTGTATTCGTTAGAGCCGCTTATATAAGGCACGAGACAAACGTGAATATATGCGCAGTTCTCTCTGCCTACGTCCAAAGCGAATTGCCTTATTGCCTCCAAAAAGTGCCTCGATTCTATATCGCCTATAGTACCGCCGATTTCTGTGATAACTACGTCGGCCCCGGTAGCAACGGCGGCTTTTTTTATAAAACGTTTTGTTTCGTCGGTAACGTGCGGTATTATCTGTACGGTTTTGCCGAGATATTCGCCCTTTCTTTCCTTTTCTATAACCGAATTGAATACTTTACCGGACGTAAGGTTGGAATATTTATTGAGCTGAGCACCGGTAAATCTTTCGTAATGTCCTAAGTCCAAATCGGTTTCCGCTCCGTCGTCGGTGACGTAAACTTCTCCGTGTTCGCACGGATTCATGGTTCCCGGATCCACGTTCATATAGGGATCCAGTTTTTGCACGGCTATTTTGTAACCTCTTTGCACAAGCAATCTTCCCAAAGACGCCGCAACTATACCTTTTCCCAATCCAGATACAACGCCGCCCGTTACGAAAACGTATTTTATCTGTTTCTCTTTCATAAATTCTCTCCTTTAGTAAAATAACGCATGCCTCTTTGCCTCTGCGGCACAAAAAAAAGGCGTTTTTTTTTAGGGGTATTCTAACCTCTAAAAAAACGCCGATACATCGACTGCGTCGTCTAGTCGCCTACAAACTTAATGACAAACGCTTATTAAAAACAAGCAATATAATAATACTTGTCGGATTAAAAGTCAAGCGAATACAAGAATTTTTGCGAAAATTTATAAAATTTAGAATGTAAATTTATTGCAATCCGGGATTCGACTCGCTTACCTTATTTTCGTTACAGCTTAGGTTTACATACCTGACTATCTCCGGTCTAACAAACGAATTTTTTGCGAAATTATGTAAAAACATACGGGATTGTTTTCGGAAACTCGCAAAAACACTGCCGCTTTAACAAGCATGTCATCGTAAGCAAAAAAACTCTTTTTTGGGCGGCATACTAATCATCCGTCATAGCCGCAAAGACAAGGAGCCCCTTCCGCTAACTCGATTCGATATTTTTTCTTCATCCCCATCGGCTCACGTCATTTAATTGAGTTTTGAGGCAAGATGAAAAAGGCGCAAAAAGCCGAGCAAAATGCGTAATCAAAAAGTTTAAGTTTTATTAATCCGTTTCTCAACTTCCTCAAGTCGGCTTTTTATTAAAATGCAATCTTTTTTGTATAACAATCTTCTTCTACTTTATTTTTTTGACGTAACTTCGTCTGCGTTTGTGTTGAACGCTTTTAAACGCTTTCCACTGGTTTTGAATTTTTGTGTTCGTTTCCAAATTAAGGTTTGTCTCGGCGTACTTGATTCCGCCTTTCGAAAGCATTTTTATCATTTCGCCAATAATCGAAGTGGCTATCGCTTTGCTTCTGTATTCAGGAATAACGCCGATTAACGCCAGGTCTACTACTTCGGGTTTTTTGATTGCTCTCAGCGTTCTGAGCACAGCGATCGGCGTCAATTTGCCTCCGCTTTTTTGCAATGCCTTGCCTATAGACGGGAATGCGATGCCAAAGCCTACGATTTTGTCGTTTTTGTCCAAAATGACGGTTGCGTAATCTACGTTTATAATGAATCTGAAACTATCTATAAGATTTTTCTTCATCTTTGGCGTAAACGGCACGGACTGGTAAATAGCTTCGTAAGTTATGTCCAACACCTCAAAAAACTCGTCGCCCCACTTTTTTACGAACTCGCGCGCATTTTTTGCCACGCCCAAACGCAATCCGTATTTTTTCATCATAAGATCGGAAATGCGCTCCATACGTTCGTCTGTCTCGTCAGGAGCATAAAGCTTATACTCCACCCAATCGACTTCCTTTACAAATCCGCAATTTTCGATAAGTTTTACATAGTATGGGTAATTATACTGCTCCTCGAATGTGGAAATCTGATCGAATCCCTCTACTAACAACCCCTCTTTGTCCAAGTCGGAGTATCCGAGCGGTCCTACGATTTCATCGGTTCCTTTGGATTTGCCCCAGCATTCTATAGCACGAAAAAGTTCGTTTGCCACTTCTTGGTCGTCGATGCAATCGAACCGAGTAAAACGAATACGGTTTTGCTTCCATTTTTCATTTGCGACTCGTTGCAAAATTCCTTGTATTCGACCTACGGTTTTCCCGTTTTTCTTCGCTATGAAAAATACCGATTCGGCTTGTTCGGAATATACCGTATCCTTCTTAAACAGCGCTTTTTCGTCGGCATACAGAGACGGCACAAAAAAAGAATTGCCTTTGTACAATTTCAAAGGAAAATCTATAAATTCTTTAATTTCCCGCCTCGTTTTTACTTCTCTGATTTCTGTCATAATATTCTCAAAATTATCTATGAGATGCGTGAAAACAAACTCCGACCGTATCCGGACCGCAATGACTGCCTGCCGTGGGATTTACCGTCACAATTTCCGTACGCAAATCGGATCCAAACAATTCCTTTAGTCTCTTTTCCATATCCGCTGCCAGTTCGTAGGCGTCGGCATGTCCGATAATAACACGATGCGATTTTATGTCTTCTTGCAAATTGTTTACATAATCCAAAATTGCTTTCATTGCCCCACGCCTACCGTTTGCCTTTGCAATGGAAGTCATCATCCCGTCGCTGTTCATCGTCAGAATGGGACGAACGCCGAGCAGTCCGCCCATCATCGCCGAAAAACCGCTTACCCTGCCGCTGCGAGCAAAAAATTTCAAGTCATCCGCATAAAAATAGACGGCAAACTTGTCCACTTCAGTTTTTGCCCAATCGAGAATTTCATTTGCGGAGGCTCCCTTTTTCGCCAATTCGCCGATTTCCAAGGCGATAGCGTAGCTGCAAATTGTAATACCTTTGGTATCTACGGTATACAAATTACGATCGGGATATTTCTCTTTTAGCGTTTGCCAGGCAAGGTGCATGGCGTTAAAAGTTCCGCTCATTGCTTCCGAAAAATGCACGTACAAAATGTCTTTACCTTCCTTAAGAGTAGGTTCAAAATATTCGATATATTTTTCCGGCGAAAGCGCAAACGTCTTGGGAATTTCTCCGCTTCGCAATGTATCGTAAAACACTTTTTGATCAAACTCTTCGAAGTCCACATACGGGTAAATGTCTTTCCCCTTTAAAACGTAAGGCATACTGATAAGTTTGTAACCGTACTCCTCCGCTATTTTCGGCGTAACGTCGGTGTCGGTATCCGTAAAAAGTTGGTACATAAAATTTCTCCTTTGTATTTCATTGAAAGTTTTAGTCTTTCTTCATCGCAAATGCGCATGATAAGAAAAACTTTTCCGATTCAGCAAAACCAAAATATACTCGAAAGCACAGCAAGTTTCGTCGAGTATTTTGTGTCATAAAAAAACGTATGCAAATAACGTATCCGCAAAAATGCCATAACCAAGCTTTGCATAAGTTTTTCCTAATGATTCGAATCGCTTAAAGAACATTCGACATAAATGCGAATGTACAAAAACGGGTAGGCAGATTGAGCTACCTACCCGTTTTGTTTTGCGGATAAAACTGAATTTTAAAGATCGTAATACATCTCGAATTCTACGGGAGTGGGAATCTTATTCATCTTAGCAAGTTCGCTGCGCTTAAGGTCTATCCAAAGTTTTACAAGTCTCTCGGGGAACACTCCGTCCTTGGTAAGGTAATCGTGATCCTTTTCGAGTGCCTTAAGAGCTTCTTCGAGCGAAGTCGGAAGATGCTGAAGTTTTTTCTGCTCCTTTTCGCTGAGGTCAAATAGGTTAAAGTCAAACGGGCCCCATCCGTTTTTGTGCGGATCGATCTTGTTGATTACGCCGTCAAGACCTGCCATGAGGATAGCTGCATAAGCGTAATAAGGATTACAAGTTGCGTCGGGATTACGCAATTCAAAACGCTTGTTAAGCGGTGACTTTGCATATGCGGGAATACGTATTACAGCACTGCGGTTAGCGGTTGCATATCCGATTGTAGCAGGAGCTTCGAATCCCGGCACGAGACGCTTATAGGAGTTAGTGGAAGGATTGGTGAACGCACAAAGCGAAGCTGCGTGCTTAAGCAATCCACCCATAAAGTAATGTGCGGTTTCACTAAGCGACGAATAACCGTTTTCGTCATAGAACACGGGTTTTCCGTCTTTAGTAAGAAGCATATGAACGTGCATTCCGTTACCTGCCTCGCCGAATATCGGCTTGGGCATAAACGTTGCGGTCATGCCTTCCGCAATCGCCTGATTTTTGATTACGTATTTGATAATCATCGTGTTGTCTGCCATCTTGGTCATATCGTCGAGTTCTACCTCGATTTCTACCTGTCCGGGACCACCGACTTCGTGATGATGATATTTAACTTTTACGCCCCAATCTTCGAGCATCATGCACATACGGCTACGAATATCATAGGTTACGTCCTGAGGCTTGCAAGCGTGATAGCCGCCCTTATGTGCCGTATGATAACCGTTGTTTTGACATTCGTCGTCGCCGCTGTTCCAATCGGCTTCCCATGCGTCTACATGGAACATAGCCTTATTGGGCTTATTTTCGAAAGCTACGTGGTCGAAAAGATGGAATTCGAACTCCGGTCCGATAATCATTCTGTCTGCTATACCGGTTTTCTTCATATATTCCTCGGCTGCTATAGCTACGTTACGAGGATACTGATCGAAACGGCTGTTGTCTTTGTCTATAATTCTTACGTCGCCCGACATAGTAAGAGTCGGTTCTTCTGCAAACGGATCGACTACAGCGGACTCTATGATGGGTACAAATACCATATCGCTGTTTTCTACCGGCGCAAAACCGTAGTTAGAACCGTCAAACCCGATGCCGTACTTCATAGTGTCTTCGGTAAATCTTGCGGTAGGAATCGAAAGATGATGCCATCTTCCGTTAATGTCAATCATCTTAAAGTCAATCATTCTGATGCCTTCTTTTTTGCAGAAGTCCAAAACGTCGTTAACGCTTTTAAACATTTCTAATACTCCTTTAGTATCGTTATTGAGTCTATTGTAACACAATAAAATACTTCCGTCAACCCTTTTCCGCCTCCTTAATCAAATCGAAACGCCATTAACCGGTTTTATTTTGCCGCTTTAATCGGCTATAAAATTTCTTTCTATGTGTTTGATTAAAAAAAATCAATTTTTTTTGCAAAGCACCGCAAAAATGTTTGACAAACCGCAATAAGGTTTGATATTATATGTAAGCTGTTTGGCGCGTGGGGGTATAGCTCAGCTGGTAGAGCACCTGCCCTGCAAGCAGGGGGTCAACGGTTCGAACCCGTTTACCTCCACCACTTTGCCAACGCTGCCCTAAGACGCAGGTAGCGTCATATTTTTTATAAAGGATTGTAGCTCAGCTGGTTAGAGCACCACCCTGATAAGGTGGGGGTCGGTGGTTCGAGTCCACTCAATCCTACCACATTCGGGAGCGAATTTCGCTCCCGTTTTTTATCTAAAAAATGGCTAAAACCCAGTAATTTCGGACATTTTAGGGCTTTGGATAAATTTTAATTTTGATAAATTCGAGTGCCTTAAAATCAAAAAATTCACTCAAAATTTTGACATCAAATATTTTTTACTTAAAAAATTGCATTAAAAAAGACCGATAAGAATAGATTTTTCCTATCGGTCTTTTTCTAACTAAAACTGCCTAAAACTGATACGTTTGATGTCAATTGATGTCAAAATTGATGTCAACTTTTTTATTCTTTTGAATGTGTACAATCTTCTATTTGTTTTACGATATTTTCTTTGGTGTCATTTGCATTTTATGTAAAGATTGTAGTTTTTTTCTCCCAAAACTTTATTTGCTACCAAAGAATAATATGTTTTGCGAGCAGTATTTGATTTTTTAATATGTTCAATTGCTTGGTCTCTTGTATCAACGTACTGCAAAGTATTTTGTGAAATTTTTATATAGACTATTGACAATTGCCGAAAGTACGCTATAATGAAATCGACGGCATTTGCCGCATCCCAAAAGTAAAGGAGACAAAAAAATGGAAAAAGACGACGATATTATCACCCTTCTTACGGCAGAAGGCGAAGAAGTAGACTTTATGGAAGTTGCGGGCATTGCGTTGAGAGGAAATTATTACGTAATTCTGCAACCGGTAGAATTGCTTGACGGAATGAGCGACGACGAAGCGCTTGTCTTTAAAGTAATCAAAAGCGGCGACCAAGACAAATTTCAAATCGAACTTGACGACGAAATTATAGACGGCGTATTTGAAGAATACAACAAACTGTTAGACGAAGCGGAAAACAAATAACAGCAGCTTAAGTCCGCACAAAAACAAACCGCTTCGGCTGCGACGTAGTGGCAAAAAAACAATGCAAATTAAAACAAATCTGCACTGCCTACAAGTAAATTTATTATACGTTTATGCTTTTTTAAGACAAAACCGTTCGGTCCCTATCGAACGGTTTTGTCCTTGCTCTCATTTTTTTGCATATATGCGTTTTTTACGGATACGGTTATATGACAACCGGTAAATATAGCTGCGGCTGCGAGCAAAGGATAGCTCAGTATCGTTATGCCGGAAAACAAAAATATCAGCGACGGCAACACCGACAAAACAGTGGCCTTAAAAACAGACAATTTGCTGCAAATAAACCATCCGAGCAAATACAATGCGAGCAAAACTCCGTTACATATCAAGTACACCGTTAAACCGTTTTCAAACCAAAATTCGTCATATAAATGCGGAATGTTAAAAATCATAAGCAAAAAGCACCCGAACCGTCCGACTTGCTCTAAGCAAAGCACGACCTTGTTTTGATAAAGGTTGACAAACCCCTCCTTATTCTTTGACGCATAAACGATATTCGGCACAAGTAACGTCGCTACTATAGCTAATCCGTAATAATTAAACCAACCCATTTTCAATTCCTCTTTTGTTTAATTTCTTTCGCTACGCCGAATCGCACTCTGTACGAACGAACATATCCGTGTTTTATCCCAAAAATTTCCTCCCTCTTTGCCGCCGGATTGAAAAATCCCGAATTCATAAAATGTGTAAACATATAATTTACTTTTTTTATCTTGCCGGCGATTTCCTCGCAAAATTCACGCATAGGTGCGCTTATGACAAAAAACCATACCGGCGTACACAACGTTACTTCGTCATAATTACTTAGTAACGTATTTAAATTTTCTATCGGCATACCTTTTTTCAGCATACCGTATCTTCCGCACCACCAAAATCCCTCATCGCCTTTAATCCGTTCTTTTGCTGCGATCCCGAAGACTACCGCTCCGCTTTTTGCCGCAGCCTCCAATGCAGGTCGCTTAATATAGCCTGTCCGAGAAAAGTATACTATAAGTTTACTTTTGTCACTGCCTATCAACGGAAAATCTTGCTCTTCGGCTTCGACAAATTCCGACTGTTTCATTCCCACAAAACATATATATCCTGTTACGAACTGCGAAACGCCGAAAATAAAATAAGATACGGACAAAAAGTTTGTCGGAAAGATTATAAACTGAATCGTTATCCAAAGCATCAGCGTAAAACCGAATGCCATCCCAAGAACGACCCCCGATTTCTTCTTAAAAAACAGTGTTGTTGCAGTCAAATTCGTGACGCCGTTTACGGCAAGCAACGCAATCCCCGAAAAAGTATAATCCGTAAAAAGCGTCTCGCTGAAAGGCAAAACACGAAAGTACAGAAGCAATCCGTCCATTTGCAGAAGCTTTCCGCTGGGGTCTATAACCATGCAAGTCGAACCGAACTCTGCCCCCCCCAATCCGATAAAAAACGTCCAGAATATCAATACAACCAGCATCACCTTATATCTTGCATTTATCTTAGCTCTCCCGATTATTTATGGACATATTATAACACTTTTGCTGCCTATATGTATATATTTTTTAACCTCGCTATTGACTTTTTTTATTATTGGTGATATTATAGGCTTGAAGGAATCCGCACAAGCGCCGTAAAAAATACTAATACAAAGGAGTATCAAATGGAAAAATCCAAAGTTTACTTTACATCCGATCTGTCGCCGCAGTCTTTGATAAAAATATACGAAATGTTGGGCGTAGAACTTAAACCTCAAGTCGCAATAAAAGTTCATTCCGGAGAAAAAGGAAATCAAAATTTTTTACACCCGGACTTCTTCAAACCGTTAATCAATCGCATCGGCGGCACCATAGTGGAATGCAACACAGCATACGACGGACAGCGCAACACCACCGAAAAGCACATACGACTCATGGAAGAACACGGTTGGAGCAAATATTTTGACGTTGATATTATGGACGCCGAAGGCGACGACATGGTTCTCGACATAAAAGAAGGCAAGACCATACACAAAAATTACGTAGGAAAAAATCTTGCCCGATACAATTCCATGGCTGTACTTTCTCACTTTAAGGGACATCCTATGGGCGGATGCGGCGGCGCTTTAAAGCAGCTTTCCATCGGTGTCGCATCTTCATTCGGCAAAGCGTATATTCACGGCGCAGGCGATCCTTCCAAGCTCTGGACAGCAAATCACGACGATTTTCTTTCCTCTATGGCAGATGCGGCAAAGTCCGTAGTCGATTACTTTAAAGGTAATATGGCGTTTGTTAACGTGATGAAGAACATGTCGGTCGACTGCGACTGCTGTGCGGTAGCCGAAGACCCGTGCCTAAAAGACATCGGCATTCTTGCTTCAACGGATCCGGTAGCCATAGACCGAGCATGTATCGACCTTGTTTTACAATCAAATGACAGCGGGAAAGAACATTTTATGGAAAGAGTCCGTTCGAGAAACGGCGAATACACCATTAAATGCGCCGTGGACCTCGGTATCGGTAGCGACAAATACGAGCTTATCGATATAGCTAAATAGCTGTATTTAGTACATCGGCGGCATCGTTTGCTTCGGTTTGTACGATTCCCCATCTTCCAAAAGCAAAATTATTATCCTCGGGAACAAGAAAACCGCAATAAAAAACATCGGTCAAAAAGCGTCTCCGTTTCTTATTATGACTTTCTGAGTTCTTCGAATTAAGTAATTATATGTAAAAATCGTCAACCAATCGTATATGTCGGTTGACGATTTTTATTATTTGTTTTTGCCGCCCGGTAAATATGCCATAGGATCCACATATTCGCCGGACTTCTTCATTTCGAGATGAAGATGAGCGCCGTCGGCACTCTCGATTATCATAACCGAGTCTACTTTGCCTATTTCGTCTCCTGACTTTACGTTATCGCCCTCTTTGACCTTTATTTCGCTAAGCGACTTGTATACGGCTATAAGTCCGTCCGTCTGCTCTATGGTAACTACTCCGCCTTCAAGCGTGGTAGTTTCCACCTTAACGACCTTGCCGTCGTAAACTGCCTTTACTACCGAGCCCACCGGAGCCGTAAAGTCAACGCCGTTATGCGTACGCCATTGCTTTAACGTAGCGTTATAAACAAGCTTGTCCGAAAACTCTTGTCCGAGCGTATACTCGGCAAGCGGCATAACGTATTCGGTTTTTGCGTCTCCGTTAGCCGGCACAACATTATCGGGTTCGGGTTTGTCGGCAAGCGTTACGCACAGCGTGATGACTATAGCGCACACCACGAATACACAGCCTACTATAAGGGCACCGAGATTTTTCTTTTTGGTTGAATCAGATTTTGAATAAACTTTCATATTGCCTCCTGTCGAATATGATTATTATCTTACTTGGCGACGTTTATACATATTTTTTTCGGTCGCCGCCGTTTTTTAGTAACTGCCTTTAAGAATAGGGCTACCCACTGAAATTTTATTTCCCCGCACGGCTATCATAACATTGACTTTTTCGCCGTGCACACGCTTGTAATACGCCCTGAGCGGAGTGTATGCGTATATGACTGTCACACCGTCCAAATATTCGCGCCAAAGTTCGTCGCAACATTCGAGTGCCGTAGTTTCGCTCCCGTAATAGTCTATGCGTTCTCCTTCTCCGGGGATATAACAACCTTGACGATATAGACAAAGACCGAGAATTACCGCCAAAGCTCCCATTAAAGCCACTAATCTTCTCATACGGCAAATTATTGCCCCTTTTCGAATATTTATACTCGTCAAATAAAAAAACTTTGCCTTTTTAAAAAGACAAAGCCTTTATATTTTAACTGTATTATCGCAAGCAGCGTTTGCAAAGTTAACGCATTACAAAAATTCTATTCCGTAAGGTAAAGTTTCAAATGCAAATGTGCGCAAGCCTTTTGCCGTAAGTTTTTTCGCTATTTCTCTTGCGTCTTGAGTAAACGCATATACCGTAGAGCCGCTGCCGGTCATGTTAGGGGTAAGTCCCTCCCTCTCCAACTCGGCTGCACAAGCGCAGATTTGCGGATTAATTTCGCAAGCCGCTTTCATAAGCATGTTCCCAAGTCTCATATTCTGCGAAAAGCCCGAGTTGTTATCCGTAGGCAAATCGCCGCCCACCTCGTCAAACTTCTTGTATACGTCTTTTGTTTCCACTCCCGTCGAAGTAACGGCAACTCCGGTAAAAGTACCGTCGTAAGGAAGTTTTTCCACCTTTTCTCCCGTTCCGGATATTCGTGCGTATCCGCCGCTTAGCATATACAAAACGTCGGAACCCGTTTTTTTGCAAACTTTAGCATAATTTATATAGCGCTTTTCAAAATCGAACAATTCGCTTAGCGCAGCTATGACGCCGGCTGCGTCTGCCGATGAGCCACCCATCCCGGCGCAAAACGGGATATTCTTTTTTACGGTCACGTCAACGCCGAAATCTCCGAAATCATCTCTAAGCGCCTTTATGGCTTTTATTACCGTATTTTCCTGCGGTGCAACGAACACGTCCGAATCGAAAGCAAGGTTTATTTTACCGTCCAATCTGTCGCTTACAAATATAGTGTCATAAACGTTTATCGAGGAAACCAGAGAATCTATTTCGTGCAAATTCCCCGTTTTTTTACCTACGTTTAACGTAAAATTTATTTTAGCATACACATTTACGCCTACCTTTTTTTTCATCGGCTCTCCTATATCTCCACTTCGACGCTCGAAACGAAATGTTCCTGTCCGATAAGCGCCAATATATCGTTTTTGGCTATATCTCTGCCCTCAACGTCGGTATATCTGATATGTAACATATCGCCTTCGTTAAGGACCAAGTCGCCGTGCTCGTCTATCTCCGAGTCCCGACGTTTCTTTTGCACGGATAAGACAAAACAGTTAGGCGGCCACAATACGTCTCTGACGTGTTTTCCTTCGGCAAAAGAATTTTCGCCCACTATCGCATGCGCCTCATATACGATATGCTCCTTGCCTTTGTTTATATTCTCTATTTTGTCTTCTACTACGGCATCGGTCACCGATTCCACACCTACAAGCTCGGTTATGCAATACGCAACCCCTGACGCAATCGTAACGCCCAAAAGGTTATTCCAAAGCGATAACGCTTCCAAACCGAACGCAACGGCTATTATCGGAGTTTTCATCATTCCGGACATGCACGCCGCTATCCCGATGAGCTGAACGGTAAGCGCCAGCGAAGAATCCATACCCATAACGACAAGTAGTTTTGCTACAAGCGCACTTGCGGCAGCGCCTACTGCCAAAATAGGCAAAAATATTCCTCCCGTTATGCCTGACGAATTCGCAAAAAGGGTAAGCAACGATCTTAAAACAAGCGCAGCAAGCAAAAAATACCACGGCATCGACGAATCTAACGACTCTTTTATAAATTCGTGTCCGGTAGACACAAAAGAAAAAGAAATCAGACCTACCGCTATAGTCAGCGTAAAAGCCGCAAAAATTTTATTTTGCACACCGATTTTCAATTTGTCGGCTATCTTTTTTACGCCTTTATACAAAAACAAAAAGCCCACGGAACATATCCCCATTACAGTGCCTACGCAAAGAGGTATCCATAAATCTTTAAGCGCCATCGTAGCTCCGTCGAATGCCGAAAAAAGACTCGGACTTACGCCAAGAAGCGGCGTAAGCAATTTTACCGTCACGGTACATACCGAAACGGCGACAAAAGACACCGTTACGAGAAGGGGCGAAATCTTGTGATGCGCCTCCTCTATCGCAAACAGTATCCCCGAAACGGGGGCTCCGGTAGCAGCCGCAAATCCGGCACATGCGCCTGCCGTCATAATATATCTGTCCAAAGCTTTTTTGCTTTTGCCCAAAAGCTTTACCGAACCTCTGCCCAAAGCGGTACCCATTTGAACGCACGGACCTTCGTTACCGAGAGGAACTCCGGTAACGAATCCCGCTATTGATAGCGTAAATACCGAAATAAAATTGGCGAACCACTTAAACGGAATTCGGCCTCTGAGCACCGCTACGGACGTAGGAATACCGCCGCCCATTGCAGACGGAAGTCTTTTATAAACCACAGACAATATCCACGAAAACAGATATGCGCAAACAAGTGCTATCGGTACGATCCATAACTTTTGTCGCATGGCGTCATAACAAGTTTGAGATAAACCTATCGCAGTCGCACATAAGTATTTATACCCCGTAACTACGCATCCTACCGCCGCTCCGGTAATGACCGAAAACGCTATTGCCGCAGTAACCGATTTCTTTATCTTGTTGGTTTTGCTGTTTGTCATAACATCATCCTACGCACACGATTAAAAATAACGCCTAATTAAATCACTTTTACCTCTGCAAAGTCAACCGATTTTGCACAGCTTTATCTTAGTCATACGCTTTTTTGTGCAAGCTTCTTTAACTCGTCTTTGCGGAATTGCAAGGTGTACAGCGAATAATACTTTCCTCTTTTTCGCAGCAGTTCGGCATGCGTGCCTTCTTCGATGACCTTTCCGTTTTCGAGAACCAAAATCTTATCTGCTCGCATAACGGTGGAAAGTCTGTGCGCTACTACTATCGTTGTCGTAAAATTCATCATACGATGAAGAGAATTTTGTATTATCGCCTCTGTTTCGCTGTCTATATTGGAAGTCGCTTCGTCTAATATCAAAATATCCGGATTCGTTATTACCGTTCTTGCAAACGAAATCAACTGTCTCTGTCCTACAGAAAAATTCGCCCCTCTTTCGCTGACTTTTTCGTCCAGTCCGCTCGGCAATTTTTTTATCATTTCGTCGGCTCCCACGCTTATGCACGCCCTTTCGATCTGTTCGTCGGTATAGTCGCCGTTTAAGACGATATTATCTCTGAGCGTACCCGAAAACAGAAAGACGTCCTGCATCATCTGACCGAATCGTTTTCGAAGCGAAGCTATCCTTATATTTTTTATATCGATACCGTCTATCGTTATTTTACCTTTTTGAGCGTCGTAATTACGAGTAAGCAACGCCAAAATCGTAGACTTGCCCGCTCCGGTTGCGCCTACGAGCGCCAAAGTCTGTCCCGCTTCGATTTTAAAGGAAACCCCTTTTAGCACCCACTCGGCCTCGGTGTATCTAAACCACACGTCGTGGAATTCGATATCGCCTCTCAGTTTTTCTACGTCCACAGCCCCGTCTGTATCCGTCATAGACAAAGGCGTATCCAATATCGTAAACACCTTTTCGGCAGAAGCAAATGCGGACTGAAGCCAATTAAAATGCTCGGCAAGCATCTGTATGGGATCGAAGAATTTGCTTAAATACATATAAAACGCCACTATGGTTTCGGCGGTAATTACTTGTCCCATAATTTCCGCACCGTCCAATGCACCGTAACTGCCGAGCAAAAACAAAACGAGTACGGACGTAACGTAAAGCAAATACACCATCGGTCTGTAAACCGAAAATACAAATATTCGTTGCCTGCGAGCTTTGTAAAGATCGGAATTTTTTACGTCGAACTCTTCTTTCTTTTTATCCTCGCAATTAAACGCCTGCGTAACCTTAACCCCCGAAAGATTTTCGGACAAAAATGCGTTTAAAGCGGATGTCCCGTCCTTGACTTTGCGATGAGCCGCCCTGGCGAACTTACGAAAGACTAAAGTAAACAGCACTATAAAAGGCATGAAGCACATTACGACAAGTGCCAAGGCGTAATTTATACTGAACATTGCAGCAGTAACGCCTATAAGCATAACCGCCTTACTTATAAGATCTGCCAGCACATTTGTAAACAATGTGGAAATGGCGTTGAGATCGTTGGTTACTCTCGTCACCAAAGTGCCGACCTTCATGCGATTCAGTTGTTCGTGCGAAAAATTTTGTATGTGACTAAACACATCCTCTCGCATAGCCGAAATTATTTTTTGCCCGGTTTTTTGCAACAAAACGGACTGACAATACACCGCCACTGCGGAAATTATCATGGCAAGCGCATATACCACAGTCGGAGCTATCAGCTCGTTTAATTTAAAATCGCTCTTTATTATGCCTTCTATGTAAGCTACTATCAAAGGCGAACATACGTCGTATCCGATAGATACGAGTATAAGAAAAGCAACTGCCAAAAAGCTCTTACCGTGCGCCTTCGCATACGAAAGTAACCGTTTTATAAGCACTTTGTCGCTTAAATTTCGAATTGCTTTGGTTTGAGTATTATCCTTAAACGTCACCGCTGCTACTATCAAAATCGCAGATACAAGTCCTGTTACCGCTCCGACTATCAACAAAGGAAGATACTTATTCATTGCCGCCCTCCTCGTCGAGTTTTTGCATATCCGCTACCAAACGATATTTTTCGCACGTATCGTACAGTTTGTCGTGACTTCCCGAGCCTATGACCAATCCGTCGTCCATGTAAACTATTACGTCCATATCTCTTACCGAAGAGATTCGGTGCGACATAAGTAGCGTCGTTTTGCCGGCGCGCTCCTTTTTGATGCTATCCAAAATATTCCGTTCGGTCGCAGTGTCTACAGCCGAAACGGAGTCGTCCAATATAAGTACGGGCGCTTGCTTATAAAAAGCTCTTGCCATGGAAATTCGCTGTTTCTGCCCGCCGGAAACGGTTACGCCTCTCTCCCCGAGCACCGTGTTATATCCGTCCTTAAATGCGGTTATGTCACCGTCAACGTCTGCCATAGACGCAAACTTGGAAACATCGTCATCATACTCATTGCCGAACGCAATGTTATTGGCTATGGTATCGTTAAACAAAAAGTTATCCTGTGGCGCATAGGCAATGCTGCGACGCAGCGACCTAAGAGTAAAGTCCTTTATGTCCCTTCCGTCTATTTTTATACTGCCGTCGGGGGCGTCGTAAAACCTCAGCAAAAGTTCCGCAATCGTCGTTTTTCCGCAGCCGGTGCTACCTAATATCCCCACATTTTGTCCTGCTTTTATATTAACGCTAACGTCTTTTAACGACGGACGATCTCCGAGCGGATAAGTAAAGCTAAGATGCCTCAACTCTATCTCCCCCTTTACTTCGTAATCGGCAGCGTCCGGAGCGTCCTTTACCAGCGGATCGGTATCGAGCAATTTGGTTATTCGTTTTAACGATGCTTTACCCCTCGAACCGGTGTCTATAAGTTCTGCGACTGCCATAACAGGCCAAACCACTGTCCCGAAGTATCCCAAAAACTCCAAAAGTTCGCCTGCGTTGAAAACGTCACTATACACAAGGTATCCGCCGTATCCCAATATAATTGCCTCTACCGAACCTACAAGCAAAACTATTATCGAATTAAGCAGTCGAGACATCTTTGTAAATTCGACGTTGACCTTTTCGTTCTTTACGTTTAGTTTGGCAAATCTCGACAGCTGAGCCGCTTCTTTTACAAACGCCTTTATTACGGAAATCCCCGAAAAAGTTTCTTGTGCGAAATCGGAAAGCGACGCATACACCTCTTGCCTGAGTTCCCATTTTTTTGCCATAAACTTGCCCACAAGGGCGCTGAGAGCTATCATGAGAGCCATAGGTACCATGGCAAGAAGCGTAAGTTTCAAACTCATATTCGCCATTTTATACACCGCTAAGCCGCCTAAAAACACAGCGTCGAAAAATCGGAGTATGCCCCATCCGAAACACTCGTCGATAGTTTCGAGATCGTTTGTAAACAAAGACATCAGCGAGCCTACTTTGTTGTCCGCATATTCGGCGGCAGACAAAGTCATACACTTGTCGAACATCTCTTTACGAAGCGCCGTTTCTGTCTTTGCCGACGCACTTAAAAGCGAAACTCGCCACAAAAAACGACTTGCTACTGTTATCGCAATAATAGCCACCATCGGCATGCCTATATTGTTTACCACAAATGCAGCGTCAAAAGCGACAACGGTTCCGCCCGCTTCTACGAAGCCGTCGTTTATTCCGTTAACTATTAACTTATAATACTCGGGAATTTTCAGCTGAGCAATGTCAACGGCTATCAACGCTATCAACCCTGCAAAAATGTAATGAAAAAATCGCAAGTAATATTTGTTTATGTATTTACCGAATATCATCTTGAGATTTATTCTACATCATCGCAAAGGTAAAGTCAACTTTTATTGTACTTATCCAAACAAATATCGACAGCTAGATATACAGCGAAAAGCGTTTTTATATATCTTAAAACGATGCAAATCGCTATTATGATAACACTTGCAGTCTAATCGTCGATTTTTATCGCTTATTTATAATTCGATAGACTGTCGCAAAAACGCATACAAGCCGACTGTTCAACTCTTTAAATTCGTCCGACCGCTAAAAACTTTTAATCCGTTTTCCGAACTCAAAACAAAAAAAAGGCCCGAAACCACCGTTTCGAGCCTCGATAAACTTGTCTGTATTTAGTTTGCGTTGCTTTCGTCCGACTCTGTCTTAAGCTCTACGGACGGATCGTACTTATCGTCGTCGATTTTTACGCCGAGGAACTGTTTTTCCTGATCGATACGGGTAAGATTGACAATCATCATATAGTCGGAAGCATAGTCGTCTACTTTACCGAACATAGCTACAAAATCACCGAATACGTCGAGCTTAAACGTAGCGGACGTATTCATATCGGTAGCAAGGCTTTCCGCTTCGCCTTTTTCGAATGCCGAAGTTCGCATAAACTCTCCGCTGTTATTAAAGTAAACGTATCCGTCCTTTATGGCAAGCAAATTGCTTACGGTACCGTCGTATATCGTTATGAGTTGCTCGCCGTCATAAGAGAATATTCCGCTCGACTTCGAACATATAACGTAAGTCTGGTTAGATCTTTTGTCGGGACGAACTCCTATAACGGTCGTATAATCGGAAATGTTTTCCTGTGCAAACGCAGTTCCGGAAATATGTCCGATAAGCGGATTGTTTGCGCCGAGTGCATTTTCGATATCTGCGTAACGAGCCTCGTAAGCTGCCTTATACGACTCAGAGTGAATCATAAACGCTTCGTGGAAATTACTGAATTTTATCTGCTTACCGGCAGGTCTGTCTTCTTCGAAGAATACAAAACCGCCGTCAACGTTTTTGAGCGTAATGTCGTATCCGGGCGAAAGCAAAGTAATGCGCTCGCTTCCGTCGGGACGAATAGCTTCGGTTATTTTACCCGCTCTGACGCTATCGTCGTCGGAAATGTCTCTGGTAAAGTACACGAAATCTTCTGCCGAGTTAGTGTCCATACCCTTATAATAAACTTCTTTTACGGGAAACAAAACGTCCGTCACGGAAGATGCGATTATTTCCGCTTTTTCTGCCTTCTTCGCACCTACGGTTACCGACACGATGTCGTTGCCGTCATGAACGACGAGGTACACCTTTTCGCCTTGCTTATAAAAAGCGTATTTTGCGGTTTTGTCGGATGTCTTTGTGGTGTACAGTTTTACGGACTTGCTTCCGTCAAGCTTGGTTCGATAGAAAGAAATTTTTTCGGTTTCGAAATTACCCTCTCTGTCTTGGCTGTTTGCGGGCGACGCATAATAAACGCTATCGTCGAAAATAAATACTCCGCCCTTATCGTAGCCGGCGGTGCCTATAGTCTTGGGTGCAAGACACTCCGAAGTAAGTTCGTCGATTTCTTCGGTAATCTCGACAGGTTTTTTGTCATCGTCATATACGATCTTGCCGTCGTCGTCTTTTTTGTAACCGGTAACGATAGTAGCTTTATGTGTTACAAAATCGCTGTTAGCAGCTACGTCGAAAGTGCTTACGAATGTCTTAACCTGCGTAGTCACGCCAAAAGCGTCGGTATAAGAAACAAGACGATCCTCGCCGCCGTTGAGTTTTGCTCTATACAAGCCGCCCTTGTTGACTTTGCCCCATAGGTTATCGGATCCTGCGTCGTCATAACCTCTGTATCCGTTGATATAATAAATATAGTTACCGTACTGAACGGCGCTGCCGCCGTTACTGAAAACGCCGTAAGAAGTATCTTGTTCTCCTTCCAAAACGCCGGGCGTAAGAGTTTCCGAACAACCGAAAAGCGGCACGCACAGCAATACGGCGGAAATAATAACGGCAATTATCTTTTTCTTCATTGCTTTCTAGCTCCAATTATAGTTATAGTTATCTAAAACATTATACCTTTTTAGGCGCAATTAGTCAAATTATTTTGACTGCATAAAGCAATATAATTGAAGTTTTCCCTTTTACGGGGCAAGACTCTCGCATTATTTTTTGACTTAACGACAAAATTATCTATTGTCTTCTTAATCGATCAGCTCTTTTTTGACAGAGTTTTCCCGGTAACGCCGTCTTGATAAAGCATATAATATCCTCTGCCTCCACCCACCGACAAATACGTACCGTAACCGGAAAACGCCTCCGGGAGCCGATCGCTTTCACTCGGCACGCCGTAACAAATATAATCGTCTACGAGTCCTACTACGTAGTACCGCCTATCGTCATACATTATCTTGACGAACCTACTTCCTGGGATAACCTGCTCTATTTCTTTACAGCGCTCGTACGAAGAAAATAACTTGCTTACTTTGACGCTGTTTTTCTCGTAAAAAGTGGCGTCTCTGCCCCGAATAGTAAAGTTATCTTCGTGAGCGGCGGCTACAAAAGTCGACGAATTGTTCGTCTTATCCCTAAGCGAACGAACGGAATTTTCGTTTTGTCTATAATCGGAAGTATCGCTCTTTTTAACGGGGTAATCCGCATTTTGTCTCTGCTCGTTGTTTTTTCCCGCTTGCGGCGATACAAAACGCTTCGGACCTTTTACCGATAACGGATCTGCCCGCAACAAAGTCGGTTCGTTAGGCGTTCCTTCTTTAAAAGCGTCTGTGTCCGATATACTGCACGTCGGCTTAACTTCATCGGCATCGGATACCGACACGACAGAACAGGCATCTTCCTTAGCCTGCGCCGACAGTTTTTCATAATAGAGCTTATCTCGTACTGCGGACGTACCCGTTTTCGTTTCATCGTTGAGGCGGCTTTGCTTATCATTGAGCGAAAGGAGTGTGGCAGAATTACCGAACACGCTTCTTACGCACAGCCGATAAAAATAATCTCCTGCGTAATCGTTGCTTTGTTCGCTCTTCCCTATATCCTCCGCTGCATTTTCCTTAACAGTATTCGACAAAGCGATGTTTACCTGCGATTCGTTCACAGTATTTTGTTTTTCGCTTGCGCCCATACCGGATTTTTGTTCGTCGCTAAGCGTCTTAGTATGTAATTCAAAATAATTTTTTTCGGCTATAGCATAATCGTCGTATGGTTTGATGTTTTTAAAATAATCGCCCGGCGACGAAACGCCGCTGTATTTTATCGCATTATCTCCCGCCCGTCGGCTAAGTTCCTTTGCCTCGTTCATTATTCGCTCTTCACTTAGTTTCGTCGGACAATTGCTTCCGTAAAGCAAAACTTCGGTATCGGATATTACGGCTGCGTGAATTTCGTCGTAATCTATGTCGCCCATTTCTACCTTTACTTTTTCACCGCCTATCTTGGTTATAAACGAGTCGCCGCCGGAAATAACTATCAGACGGCGATTTTGCCCGTCGATACCGTTAAGGGACAATTTCCCGGTCACTCCGTATGCGTTTTTTTCCAGCATCAGCGAACCTCTGCCCTTGCCGGAAAGTATTATTAACTTTTTAATTAGCCGCATCTGACGCTCCTTTAAAAGATTATACAATATACCTATATGAAATATTAGGGCAAATATTGCATTATAAAGTCAAATTTGCTCGCTTCCGAACATAAACGCATATCTCTTCTGATATACGAAATATCTTGTATTCGAAAAAGCGGAGCCCGGACGAGATGCACACCAAAAGTCGAACAAAAACGAAAAATTTTAAGAATATTTTTATTTTTTCAACACTTAGAAAATTACCCTTAAATCGAAAATGAGTCCGACACAATACCGAACTCATTCTCGATTCATTTAATTAATTTTTTGTCAAATTCCTCGGCTTCGCATCACCGATGTTTTCGCTTTTGTTTTTATCAAACTTTGTTGCCTTAATTTGCGTATTATGTCGACTCCCATTGGTATTCAAAACGTCAAAATACAGCAACTCTCCTGCATCTCGACATTTTAATGCATAACACAATTATTCACGACCATGGCGAAAAATCGCATACATACCAAACTTGCATACTATCTGTATTAAACAGATATCTATTAGTCTCCGAGCATATTAAAAAACATTATGTCGTCAAGTTGCTTAAATTCTTCGCTAGCGCCGTCACCGCTCATAACCTCAGGAAAAGTTTTTTTGTATACGTTTGCCTTGTTTTCCTTATCTTTCGCCATAAGACGCCGCTTTCGTTTCTCTTTTATTTCTTCTATGGAAACGTCGGCGTTAAATTTCGTATTTTGCAGTTCTATACTATTTCGCCTCGCCAACAAATACAACAGTCCGTCTAATCCGATAAGCACTGAGGCAAGGATCAGTAACGTACGCCCATAACCGTTCTTTTGCGCAACAAAAAATACTACGCTCATGAGAAGCACGGTTATCGTAATTGCGATAAGCACTGTAAGACAACGTTTTACATGTCGAAAGTTTCGGCTATGCCTTTCTCTGTCTCCGTCACAATCTTTATGGGGATACTTTTTTGTATCCATAATTTGTTTTTGTTTTCGCATCGCCGGAAGCTATATCCTTTAAAATCAGTATTTGCGCTCTATTTCCCAAACGAACGTTACCGTATCGTTTACTTTGATATCGTCGGGAACGATATTTATATCAGACAAACATGCCTCTGCCTTCATCATACATCTTCCTTCGACTTTATAGTCTGTATCGGAACACACGTTTATATCTCCAAAATTATAATCGATGGAAAGTAATTCTCCCAATTTTACCCCGGCTGCCGAGCAAAGAACGTTTGCTTTTTCATTTGCGTTTTGCGCTGCCGCATGTAATAGTTCGCTACTTACCGCAGACGGATCTTTAACCGTAAACGTAACGGTCAACTCCGGCTTTGCAACACAACGGGATATTGCAGATAAAATCGAGGCAAGCCGCTTAGCGTCGAAGCCAAACTCTACTTTTAAAGTGTGACTGCACGCATACCCCTTAAATACGCTCTTATAATTACCGCCTTGCTCTCTAACGCTTTCGTAAACGGTTCGCACGCTGAAATCGGTCGTTTTTAAGGCGTCTTTACCGAATCCAATTTCTTCTAACGACTTGTTAAGCGCATCTATCCGTTGCGCCGCCGCCAAGGTAGTCGTTGTATACTCTTTGTCTTCGGTTTCCAATCTCATCGATATTACGATAAGATCCGGTTTAACGGAAGCCTTTCCGACTCCTTTAACCGTAATCGTTTTCATTGGTTGTTTTCCTCCGATATTTAAATTCTAATTGTATTATATCATATTTAATGCAAAAAGTAAATACGTAAAATTTCCCTCTAAGATTGAGCAATCGAATTTCCCTTGCTTGCGATTTAAATGTATCTAAGGCGATTTAAGCAATCGATTTACTTTAATTAGGCATACAACGTCGACGCACGTCATGGCATTTCCACTCTCGTTGTTTCTTCGATTATTTCATCGCCGTCTTTGTATCTCAAGGATTTTATGAGTTTTATTTTGTACGCTTTCTCTTGTTTCATCGACCGACCTCTATAGTATAATTCAAATCTCTACCTCCCTAAATAAGATAAAACTTCTCTCATATTTACATTATAACACATTTTTGGACAACAAAAAAAAGCCGACTTTTGCTATTTCTACAAAAATGTCGACTTTTTATCTTGTCTGCGTTGCCCAAAATAGCTGATTTTATCAGCCGTTTTGACTTTTCGTTTTTCAGTTTTCTCGCTTTTTCCGTTCCGTTTTCGAACCACGCACTTCGCGATTTCAAAGAAGAGATTTCAAATAATCTTCTACGTTTCTGTATTCGATTCCGTTTTTCAAAGTTGCATTTTCTCCGCGATAGATGACCGTTCTCTTCGTGATTTTCCCGTATCTGAATTCCGTGTTTTTCAGTTTTTCTTCGTCAATCAAATGCCTGAATTGCTCTTTCGCTTGTTCCTTGCTGTGCTTTACTTCGTAAATTTCACAAGTCGCATTCGCATTATCCGCAACAACCATATCGAATTCGCCGACGGCAAACTGAAGCTGAAAAACTTGCTTTTTCGGATTCGCAATCTTTGTTTCGAGCAACACGATGTCTTCCATCATTCTACCCTTTATATCGCTTAAAATCCGTTCGATAACCGCATTTCTTTCATCTATTGAAAGCTCCTGAAACTCCCCGTCTTCAAGCAACGATTGCACGAGTTCTTTTGCTTGCGAATATCTCATTCCCGGTTGAGTAAAAACGGTTTTGTAGTTCTTTTCACGACCGACAGGCAACGTCTGAATATCGATATCAACCGTTAAATCCAAAGCGTCGAGATACTCTTTTATTTCTCTTCTATGATCTTCCGAAATCGTTACGATTTGTTCTTCTTTATTTCTGATTTCGAGCAGATTCTTAAGCCGCTTTGTAAATTCTTCTTTGTCGATTCTATCAAGAATATCGTTTTGATTCTGCCTGTCGTTTCGCAAATTCCTTGCCGAAATCCCCAAATCATGAGACATAAAATCTTTCGTCAGAACGTCTAAAGTGAAACGATGGTTGACGTCTTCGACAACTCTGTTAATCGCGCTTGTTAGTTCGCCTTTCTCGTATAAATCATAAAGCGCGCGGAAATGCCCGCCGTATTGATAACACTTCAAAGAGTGTTGAATGTTCTTTGCGATTGCACTGTCGACGTATTCGTCAACGCTTTTCTTGCTTGCAAACGTGGACTTTTCGTTATAATGAACGCCGCCGAGACTCATCGTTCCGCCGTAGCAAATATACTCGTCGATCCCCTTTATGCCGAGAACCTCTTCAAATTCTCTGTACGGAATAAACGTGGTATGAAGGAAAATGCAACGGTCATATAGCTGCTCGTCTTCGGAAAAGAAGAATCCGAGCGAATCTGTACCCGATAATACGATTTTCATTCCGCACGCGGCAAATATATCCGAAAAAAGCGCAGCGCCTTCGATAAAATCCTCGATGAGCGTTACTTCGTCGATAAACACATACTTGTATTCGTCGTTCATCAGGTATTTCAAGTCCTGATTTATATCGCTTAAACCGATTCCCGCACTGACTTGAATAAATGCCGTTTTTGAAAAATCTTCTTCATTCATTTCGGCTATAACCTGGCGTATGAGCGTCGTTTTACCCGTGCGCCTTAATCCGTAAAGAATAAAAACTCTATCGCGAACATCCCCGTAAACATAATCGCAAATATTCTTATAAAGACTTCTTTTTTTGTAATTTGCGACTGTCTGAACGTAACTTTTCAAGTTTTCTCCGAGCATTACATCGGTTCTGAAAACGTGCTTTTCTTTTACCTGCTTCTCTGTTTTCTGCGGTTTGGGAAACATAAAAGTAAGCTCCTTTTCTCTCTTTTGAAGCTCTCTTCTTCTTTCTATTTTAGCGCGTAAATCGTCTACAAGCGCATCATCGACATATTTACTTTTCTTTTTGCCGCCCTCCGACCATTGCAGATAATATCTCGTTTTGCCGTTTATAATTTTCTTCGAGATATACCCCGCCGGTAATTCGGCTATTTCTTTTTGAACTTGTAAAAGCTCGTTTTGAATTTCTTGATTATTCATAATGTACTCCAGAATACCCTAAAAATAATTTCATTAAAAGCAATTTAAAGCTTCATTTTGAAAGAAGTAATGATATTTTTAATCGTTGAATCAAGTCATCATAAGTCATTATATCTGCTATATTTTTATATTGACGTTTTATCAACTCAAAATCTCTTTTTTGCTCAAGATTGAATTCATTACTACGTCCTAGTAGCAATATTCCCTGAGGATTAACTATTTCAGGAGTTATATCAATCGGTATTTTCTCCTTTAATTTCGATATAACATATTCGCGATTTTCTTTTCTTGCCGTTAAACAGAAAATATATTTTTCAATCTGCTGTATTGCCCCAGCAAATTCTCTTACGGGAACATAATTGTTTCTATACGATGCTTGTTTTGTTAATATTTGTGCATCAGGTTTTTTTATTTCCAAAATATCTACAAACCCGCTATGGTCCACCAATAAAAAATCAGGACGTTTATCATACCCATCAATTCCTTTAAACTCGATTTCTCTTGTGCTAAAAATATATTTTGGATATAAAAGTTGTAGAATTTGATGAATTTTTTCTTGCCATACTCTTTCATCAAATCCTTGTGCTTCAGATAACATCTTTTCCAATTGGCGCAAAGCAATCGAAAATTGCTCAAGTTCAATTTTCATGTTTGCTTCTGAATAATTAGATCCTATTTTCTTTGTGCTTTTCCCAACTATATACTTATTAAAAATAGGTTCATACATGTCGGCTTCTGGAAACCATTCTTTTAAGATATTTCCTATACGACTATTAGCATATTTGTTTAATTCAATACTATTTGGAAAAATTTTTAATAAATAATTAAACGCTTCAATCGAAATTCCATTTTTTTCTTCCCACTTACCACCTATATATAAATCATTATTTATAATGTTATCTATCTTTTTTAAAATCGATATATTTCGATAAGCAACAAACATTTTAGGTTTTAATACGATGTCATTTGAAAAATAGAAATGATTAGATACACTCAAAATGTCCGAGTCGAGTGCTACATAATCAGCTCCTATCTCACCAATACAGAACCTTATAACTTCTTCCGTATCATGCTCTTGCTCATCATTTCTATACAGATTACACTCTTTTACAAAAAAAGTATTTTTAATATGATGTTCTTGTTTTTCCTCAACAATTTTTTCAAACAACCAATCCACACCATTATCTGGTGTATAACGAAGAATTAATTTGGTTCCTTTTTTTTCAAAAAATATACTTTCCATTATTCACTCCTCAGTAATCACACCTTCTATTTCTTTTTCTAAAATGGCATACCCTTTCTTTGTATCTTTTCTTCTGTTGAATTGAATAACCGATTGTTGTATACTATCTACATCAGTAAACATCACACCAATCCTCGCCTCGTTTAATAATAGCGCATTTATATATTCAATGTCCGGCGCATAGATTTTCCTAACTTTATAGATATATTGATCTTCCGAACTTAAAAATTGTCTGCTGATTTTATATTTGTTCTTCGGCGGCATGATCATATCCCCTTTTATTTGAGATATTCTCCGCATTGGTTCCGTCAATGAATTCCCTTGGAGCTCGGGTTTGAACATTATGTGATTCAGAAGCAAAACCCGGTTATTCGAAATCGGGTATATACAATGCATATGAAGATTCACCCCACTCCTAACAGGGAATATTTCTAAAGTAGGATAAACATCCGTCAATAAAAATTCACCACCGCGAGCTTCTATGATTGTCATATAAAATCCTATTATATCATTCATAAAATCTGTTTTAATAATAGGATCTATCTCTTCACTTTCCTTAACATCTTTAAATGTTCTGCATTTAGACAAGATCTCTATTTCTCTTTTCCATAGATCTTCAAAATTTCCTTTTGCGTACTTTTCAAGCAAAGTTTTCGTGCTTTCATTAAACTTGCAATTTTTATATTGATCTTTTCTTAAATCAGAGCGAAACGACAATAATGAAAGAAAAATCCTTAACGCCTCCAATTCTGAACGCGTGATAATAATCTCATTATCTTTTAAAAATTTTTGTCGGATTAAAGTTGCTATTTCTCCTTCAAAAATAGCCAACGAAGACTCAATTGATGTCGGTTTGTCTTTATGATTTACTTCATCCCTATACATATCAAAATTCATAAATATACTTCTAGGATTACGTTTTTCCAAAACTTCTTTTTCTATATCCCAATAAAAAACTTGTCCTTTATTATCAAGGAAATTTTTTAAAATAAATTGCGGAATATAGTGATGTCTTTTTGCTTCTGACATTCTATTCCCCCTACGCTTTATTGTAATACCATTATAACCCCTTTGTTTGATTTTGTCAAGGGGTTATGAGGGGTTATATTGTCGAATTTTGAAAGCAAAAAACAATTTTCCCGAATAGCATACAAGCGACTACGAATTTGTAGCCGCTTTTTACGTTATTTATCTGACAATTTTACGTCGTCAATATCAAACCAAGTAGCGTTTTTGATAACCGCTTCTGCATTACCGTCGCTTAATTGAACAAAATTGATTACGTCGTCTTTCGGAAAGCCGCCATACCAATAGTGCCACCCCATATCATTATTCGGAATAATGCCGAGATTGTCGTTTCCGAGCAGTTTATCTACTATTTGCCCGGCGTGTCCGAGAAGAACGGGAACACCTTTATCTTTCATCGCGTTATACATACGCACGACTTCCGTCGTCAGACAATGCGTTCCGCCGGAAAGATAAAACCAATATCCGTCGTCCCAAAACAAATACAAATGAATCATCGTATGCGTATGTCCGCAAGAGATTTCCCACATGTGCGACGGGTTTTCTATTTCCCATTTTTCCTGCGTGCTTAACTTAAACCACTTATCGAAGTCGTCTTGCGAATTCTCGTCAAGCAAACTCATTCCGCCGTCACGATCGTCGCCGTGGCGTTTGAACATTTCTTTTGGCGTTTTTCCTTCTAATTCCTCATATCCCGCAGCAGCATAGCAATAAGAACAGACCTCATAATACTTCCCGGAGGACATCCTCTCATATCGCCCCGCCGCCTTCGTTGCAAATAGGTCTTTCCCGTTTTTGATATGCTCTATAAGTTTGTCTATTTCTTTTTCCTTTAACCCGTCACGATCGTGCCTCTTGCTTTTCGGGACAAGGTTCCAATAAAGCGCGCGGTTGATAAACCCTTTTCTGTTTTCGTAAGGCAATCCATTTTTAACATAATCGTTATATACGCCTTGTTGCAACATTCCGACGGTGTTAGCGACTACCTGACTCAAAAATTCAAGTATTCTGTCTAACCGAGAGTCCGGAAAGAAATCCCCTTTCATATCCTGGCTTCTGCGCACAAGCACGGCATCGTCAAGAAAAACCATGATGTAACCGTTTTCATTGATGACGCCGATTTTGAACCATACGCGTTTCCACGGAAATTCTTCTTCCATATCCTTTTGAAATTTCTCTTCGGAACAGTCTTCGGGAGCGTAATACTTATTGAATTTTATGTATTGTTTTAACGTTCCTCTCGGCACGGAAAACCAGAACTCCCACCGTTTGTCGGGATAAGTAGGTTCTATTTTTTCTATTTCGCTGAGCAATTTATTCACTGACTGCAACCCGCTCTCCGTCAACGCTATATCGTTATGGTTTAATCTGTTTGAGTGAAAAATATGCTTATATAAATCGACTTCGGAAGCCGACATTCTTATTTGCTTGTCCATCTTTACCTCTTTAATCTTTATCCTTTACCGACGTCATTCGCCTTTCCAAATTCCGTCCGGTCTCATTTTTGCCATTGTCAAAAGTTGCACCAATGGTCTTTTGGCATTACCCTCCGTTGCTTCCCAATAGTTCTTTGAAACATCGTTACCTAACGCGTTTATCGCTTTTTCAAGCAACGGTATGCTTTCAAGTCCCGTCTTTCCGAAAATTGTTCCTATACCGTCTTTACCGAACACGGAATCACGATGATAAATTTTACTATAATTATACGTTATATTCAGCCATAGTTCCGTAGTCCCGCCAAGCATAAAAGTCCCTCCGCGCATCATATGCGGAGCATCCGAATGTAACACCTCACCCGTTACCCTATCTGTAAGAGAAATATCCCAACTCATTTTATACCTCTTTTATATATTCTCATCCTCAAGGACAATACAATTTACCCGACCGGAATATGCGGTGCAACCGTCAATTGCAATAATACCGTCCGCATAAAACGGTGAAAAATCGCTGTCCTTGCCAAACTCACTGCACTTTCCTTCAAGCCGACAATGTCCCCACGAACAATGCCAATGCCCACAGACAATCGTTTTATCCTTTTCCGTCACGCCGTAAGAATATGCAAGCATCCCGTTTATCCACCGCGATTCTTTCCAACTCGACTCGCCCACTTCTCGCCAATCTTCGATAGGCGAAAAATAATTTGCAGACCAACCGTGCCGATTATTGCAAGGTATCCACCCGTGAACAAATACATATTTTTTCGTTTCGTAATAATTCAGCATTTTCGGAATAATTTCCGTTAGATACGGCGTTGCGCACAACTTGTTTATAATATCCCTGTAGTCATCCGTAAAAACATCCGTTCCAGTTAAATCGGCAACTGTTTTAACCGTGCCGTTGCTCCAGTAGTGCGTATGCTCTATTCCGTATCCAAACAACTGTTTTGCGTCGCGAATCAAATCTAAAATTAAATCTTCGTGATTTCCGCGCACCAAAATTACATCATCGTTCTTTAGAAGCTCGCAGATAAAATTTTGCATTTTCACCGATTCCGATCCCCTGTCGAACAAATCGCCGCAAACAATCAATTTATGCGGAGATTTATCCTCAAAAAAACCTTTCTCGGACAAAGCCTGCATTGTTTCACTGTAAAAACTATGCACGTCAGAAATTACATAATATCTCATTTCTTATCGATCCTCTGCTCTTTTGTTTTCAGGATTTCGTCTAACGTAACCGGCGCATAATTCCAATACATACAACCGACGTTATAAATCTGTAAATCATACCCCTTTTCGTTTAATGTTTTTGCGATAAGAAATTCTTCCGTTGCCTCCGCCGTAAAATGCGAATGCCCGTGCAAATGAATAGCATTATATCTATGTCCGTTGTAAAACGGAATAAAATAATGGCTTAAAATACACCGACGCACCGTGCCGTCGTCAAGCGTAACGCTAATATCGTCATAATCTTTTATTCCTGCAAGTGCTTTCTTTGCCGCCGCATTATGTAAAAACCGATCATGGTTGCCCTTTATTAAAACAATCTGTCCGTTCAAGCGTTTTATAATCTGAACCGCTTCATTTGTTGCGGTTTTCCATATCAAATCACCTAAAACGTAGACAAGATCTCCTTTGGCTACCTTGTCATTCCAACGCTTTATAAGTTCATCGTCCATTTCTTCCACTGTTTCAAACGGTCTGTTGTCAAACCTTAAAACGTTTTCATGTCCGAAATGCAAATCGCTCGTAAAAAATATCTTTTGTCTTTCCATTATCCGTCTCCGAAAATTTCGTTGCAAAACGATTGTAGTTCAATTTTATCTTTCATATTCAAATCGGCACACGCCGACAACTTGTCCGTATAACGTTTTTCAAAAACGTATAGCCGCGACGAAGTAGTCTTTGTATCATCATTATATCGAATCATTTCGGGGAAGCCCCAAAACATAACTCCCACTTTATCCGAATATCGGAAAGCTTCGTCAAGCGCATATTCTAAAAACTCAAACTCTGGTTTTATCGCTCGGATATAATCCTTTCCGTCTTTAATTATTATCTGACGAAACATAGCGACTTTTGCCCTCATATAATATGGATAATGCCAGATATTAACGTGTTTCCATTTGTAGCTTTTCTCATAATGCTCACTTTTGCCTATCAGTCTCACCGGCGTTAAAAATCGACTGCTTCCATACTCAACCGGATGCTCGCAATTTTTATTCCCCGACTTAAACTCCGTAAGCACAGCATAAAGCCCGTCAACGTCATTGCCTATCGATTTATTGTTTCGAATAGCGATTATCAGCTCTTCGATTTCTTCCTGCGTTCCATAATAGTCTTTCCATCCGGATGAAAAGCCGGGACGAGCATAATCTGTAAGCCGAATCCTGTAAAACTGTTTATTCTTCATTATTCTTGAACCAACACTGCAAAAACGGCGTGTTTTTTGGATCGGCACAGAAATACAAGAAATCTCGCGTTATCTCTTCAATCGTCGTGCCGTTTTCTTTACAAATCTTTTGCACTCCGTCGTAAAGTGCCTGCTCTATTTCAAACACCACCTCTACTTCTTCTGCCATAGAATCTCCCATATTTACTATTAGTCTCGCCAAAATTATAGCATAAAAAAAGACCTATTTTCATCCCACTCAAAAACGTTTCAACTTTTAGAAAAATATTTCAATTTTCTGTTTTTGTTGCAACTTTTTGAAAAATGTTTCAACTCGAAACCAACCACAGGTCAACTTTTAAACTACCGGTTTATTGTAATTCAATCACTTTTAGTATACTTTATTTACTGTTCCGCTTCGTAAAAGCATTTTCCCGCAGTATCTCCCGCAGAGCCTTTACCATATTGATGATAATCCTGCTCTCATACAATGTACACTCTTTAATTTGCTCGGCAAATTCGTTTTCGCACACGTTTTCATGCGTGTTTATACAGTCCGCCAAAATGTAATCTGCCGAAACGTCCAGCGCATTTGCTATATCGACGAGCGTTTCAAGGCTCATGCACTTCAACCCCGTTTCCATATAACTTATGTAACTCGTCGATTTCTCTACCGCTTCAGCCAAATCTGCCTGCGATAAATGCTTCTTTTTCCGTGCCTCTTTCACTCTTTGCCCGATAGTGTAATAGTTAATCATGAATAAACCTCCAAAAAAATATTCATGATTATTATAGCCGTTGCACTATATTTTCGGCAATCGGCTGTTGTGTTCATAGCCAATAGACGATAAAATAGTCATAAGCATAAAACAGGAGGCGGAATATGGACGACGAGAATTCGTTAAAACTAAAAGAAATCGGCAATCGTATTCGCGCCGCCAGAGTCGAACAACACATGAGCCAAGACGCATTAGCGTTCGAGGCGGATTTAAGCCTTAGCACAATGAGCGACATCGAACTCGGCAAGTCTAACCTTCGCGTCGTTACTTTAATAAAAATTATCGAAGCGTTAAAGGTTTCCGCAGATACAATCCTGCGCCCGAACGTTCCGAATGTGAACGGTATTTACCAATCGGAATTCAGCGACCTGCTATCCGATTGCTCCCCCGCCGAAATGGAATCTATTATAAGACTCGTTTCAGACGTCAAAAAGACTTTCCACTCGAACAAACTATAATCAACATAACATCACTTAATCAGGTTGCCGAATCGTTATTACTCGGCAACTTTTTTATTTTCCTTTTGTTTTTATAAACCGACGGTCAACGACTTGACTGCCGGTTTATTTCTTTTTACGCGAAAAGACATTATAATTGATTGCGGAACAACAAGCATAGGGAGAGACTATGGAAGAATTAAACGTATTCGATAAACTCACGGCTATCGCAACGCCGGCACAACTTACTATGTTCGGCGACTCTGAACGTTCAAGAGCAATCGCAGAACATAAGGCATGGCTGCAAAGCATCAGGCACGAACGTCCGAATACCGAGGCTAATTATAAAATAGGTATTTATATCCGCTACTTTAATCAGACAAAATACGAAGATTATTTATCATACCATAAAAAACAATTTAACGACACCATCGCCCTTTGTCCGAAATGGGAACTTGTCGATTTTTATATAGATGAGGGTGCCACAGCTCCGCATATGGAATCTGCCAAGGAATGGAGCCGATTGTTGCAAGATTGCATGGACGGCAAAGTCAATCTGATTATCACTCAAAAAATCGGTAACGTTTCGAGAGATATGCAAGAATTGACGATATGTTCGCGACTACTTGCCGCACAAAATCCGCCTATTGGTATTTATTTTATATCGGAAGACATTTTTACTTTAGCTTCTTACTATACGCGCGATTTGAGGGACACAAAATTCTTCCCTTCCGAAGATTGGGAAATACTCCCCGACGAAGATCCAAAAGGACTGATTTCAAATGATTGATATTGAAAAACGCGAACAAAAGGAACAGGAAAAAAAGAAAACTCGACAAAGGATGCAAGTTAAAGTCGATCCGAATAACTACGAGTTTATTCCTGCCCAAAAAGAAACCGACTATTATGACAATGACGTCAATCAAAGAGTCGGAATCTACGTCCGCGTTTCCACCGACGACGTAAGGCAAACCACATCATTTGAATTGCAAAAGAAATATTATGAGGATTTCGTTACAAAACATCCCAACTGGACGCTCGTGAAAATTTATGCCGATGAAGGCATCAGCGGCACTTCTCTCGACCACCGCGTCGGATTCAATGAAATGATTTCCGACGCAAAAAACGGTAAACTCGATATTATTATTACAAAAAGCGTATCCCGTTTTGCCCGTAACGTTCTTATCTGTATCGGTATGGTGAGAGACTTGGCTGCATTACACCACCCCGTCGGTGTATTTTTTGAATCGGAAGCCATATTTTCGCTAAACGACGATTCTCAAATGGCTTTATCTTTTTTAGCCACGATGGCAGAAGAAGAATCTCACACGCGTAGCAGAAGCATGGAAACGTCCCTTCGGATGCGTCTCGATAACGGTATCCCCCTTACACCTAAACTATTGGGTTACTCTCATGACGAAGACGGGCAACTCGTTATCAATCCTACCGAAGCGCCGACTGTTAAATTATGCTTTTATATGTATCTCTACGGCTATTCGACTCAACAAATCGCCGATACTCTTATCGCTCTCGGTCGCAAATCTTACCTTGGGAATATCTGCTGGACGGCAAACTCTATCGTGCAAATCTTGCGAAACGAAAGGCATTGCGGCGACGTTCTGACAAGAAAAACCTATACGCCCGACTTTCATACCCATAAAGCAAAGAAAAATTACGGGAAAAAACCGCAAAGTTTATATAAAAATCATCACGAAGCAATCGTCTCCCGCGATGATTTTATTGCCGTTCAGCATATGCTTGACAATGCAAAATACGGCAACAAATCTTTTTTACCCGAACTGAAAGTAATTTCATCCGGCATACTAAAAGGTTTTGTCATAATAAATCCGCGCTGGGCGGCATTCAAAGAAATAGATTATCTTCAAGCCGCTCAAAGCATTTACGAACAACTTGCTGAAACCGATACCGAACAACCGACTCTTGTTGACGATAACCCGAAAGAAGTTCAGATAGAAGTCGCCGCCGGAGATTTCGACCTAAGGGATTTTGAAATTACCCGTTCCGAATTTTTCGATTCGGTAAAACAACCTTACGTTGTTTTTGCAAATAAAAAGATTAAATTCGGCGCTACGATTACGAAGAAGTTCGCTGATAAAAATTACATTGAATTACTCGTAAATCCAAAAGAACGAAAATTCGCCATACGCCAAACGGATAAAACAAATCGGCAAAGCGTATGCTGTTCAAAATTATCCATAGGTCAACATCTTCCGCGAGAAATCCCGGCTTCCGCTTTTTTCAACACGCTATACGATCTGTTCGGGTGGAACACCGATTATAAATACCGCATTATCGGCTCTTTACTTGAAAAAGACAATGAAATCGCCTATGTTTTCAACATAGATAACTCTGAAGCCTTTTTCAAACCGTATATCTTGCCGAAGGAACAAGACGAAAACGCAAAAATCCAGCATCTCACCCCTTCTGGAAAACGCATACGGGCAATTCCACAGGAATGGACAAACAGTTTCGGCAAACAATACTATATTCACGAACAATCGATTGCCGCGTTAGCCGAACAAAGCGAAAAAGATTGGAAATTACGCATAGACGGTCAGCTTTGCGATACGGGTAACAATCTGAACGTAACCGGTTTCGACGAATTACGGACTTATATCAATCAAGAAATAAGCAGCATCACCACACAGGAGTAACAAATGAGCGATACGAATACATTGAACGATTTATTGCCCGACTCATTAAATCAAGAAGAACAACCCAACACGCAACAACCGTCCCTTACCAAAGACGATGAAATATTAGATATGAGCGGCGGCTTTGATTTTGACGACTATCAGGTCGTCAGACGAGAATTTTTCGCACATATAAAGGAACCGTCCGTAACCTTCAACGAGTGTAAATTATACGTTAATGCCGCCTGCCTCTCTAAATTTCCGAATGCATCTTACGCTCAGGTTCTGATAAACCAAAAAAAGAAGATTCTTGCTCTGCGCCCTTGCGAAGAAGGCGCAAGAGATTCTTTTATGTGGTGCAACTCTTCTAACAGTAAAAGAAAGGCAAAGTCTATCACATGCAAACTGTTTTTTGCAAAACTTGTGTCGCTTATGGATTGGAATCCGAATTACAGATATAAACTATTGGGCAAACTTATTCACGCGAACGGCGAATACCTCATCGCGTTTGATTTAACCTCAACCGAAATTTATCGAAAAGCAAAAGTCGGCGAAGATAAAATGAAGGTTTCCCGAACACCCGTTTACCCGTCCGATTGGCAGAATCAATTTGGCTTACCGTTTAACGAACACAAACAGTCTTTGCAAATCAATATTTTCGACGGTTATGCGATTTATTCCATAAAAGAAACCGGACAAGATAACCACTCAGAGGTATTAAATGACAACCGAACAGCAGAATAACGTACTCCTTACAATCGATCCGAGAAAAAGCAGAATACGTTTATACAAAACTACCCTTTACGCTCTCGGCGATCCCAAATTCATCCAATTCCTTATAAGTCAAAAACAGCGAAATTTCGCAATACGCGCCGTAGATAAAGAATTTACCGACGCGCAACCGCTCAAGGTAAATACAAAAAATCTCTCCCCCGACGATTCATACGAAGTGTTTTCTACAATGCTTGTCAATAAGTTATGCGATGTTTTAGGCATAGCCGATATGAAAAGTTCCTACAGGCTTTCAGGTTGCATTATTCCGGAACAAAACATGGCTCTATTCTCGTTTTCGTCCTTAAGAAAAATAGACTTAAAGGAAGATTGCAATGGATAAGCTCCCTATACTCAAAATAGATCCTGAATTTAAAGACCTGATACGACCTTTAAGGCGTAAAGAATACTTGCAATTAGAAGAAAATATCCTTGACGAAGGCTGCAGAGATCCGATAATTATCTGGAATGATTATATCATCGACGGACATAACCGCTATTCGATATGCACTAAATACTCAATTCCTTTCAATACCGTATCAAAAGATTTTGCCTCGCGTGAAGAAGTTATCGTTTGGATATGTAAAAACCAACTCGGGAGACGAAATATTACGGAAGAAACGCGAAAATATCTAATCGGTCGGCAATACGAATCCGAAAAAATCATCGACAGCAAAAAGAACATACGCGGTAAAAATCAACACTCGTTACAATCTAAACAAGACGAAACCGACGAGGATTATATTATTGATTCCGAACCCGAACAGTCTATACAACGGTCGAAAAACAAAACCGCACATATTATAGGCGCCGAAAATAATATAACCCATGCAACCGTCCAAAAATATGCTTATTTTTCTCGCGCTCTTGACCATATTGCGGAGCAATGCCCGGAGCTAAAAACAAAAATTTTATCCGGTAGATATAAAATCTCACATAAAAACGTTCTTGCGCTCGAACAATTAAGTCCTAAAGAACTAACGCAACTCAACGTGCGATTAGACAGAGGAAAACATCCTTTCGTGCAATATTGCACCACCCGCTCGATCATCGAAAACGAACCTAAAGAAGAAACCAAGCCGCATCAGCCGTCTGTAAAAGATATGCCAGAGCATAATCCGGACGCCCCTGTAATTCAACTTTGCCTTACCATTCCGTCATGGATTACTTCCATACAAAAAGCCACGGAGTCTGCCACCATTGCAAACGTATCAGACAAAGCGAAGCAGCAACTACTCGAAATTTTAGACAAACTGAAAGCGGCTATTGATACCGTTACCGCTCTCATTAAGGAGGATTAAACATGCCCGATTACAGTGAATTCGTTCCGAACGTTCACTTTGAACAAATTCCTATTAAAGACCTTGTATCAAATCAGGATTATCAAAGAAATCTATCCCTCGGGCATATAAACCGTGCCGCAGAAAATTTTGACTTATATCAAATCAATCCCGTAAAAGTCAGCCGTCGCGACGGTGTAAATTACGTTTTTAACGGTCAGCACACCATAGAAATCGTAGCCTTGGTATCCGGTTCGCGTGAAACTCCCGTTTGGTGCATGATTTACGACGACTTATCATATACCGCCGAAGCGAATATTTTTGCAAATCAGCAAAAATTTGTAAAACCGCTCCAACCTTATGAAGTGTTCAATGCCAATGTCGAAGCCGGAAACGACACCCAGCTTATCATTAAAAGTTTAGTAGAATCATACGGCTTAACAATAGGAAACAAGAAAGGTCCGGGGATTATTTGCGCCGTATCGACCTTGGAAAATATATATACGAATTACGGAATGCAAACATTAAATCGAACCTTACGCTTGATTATAGGCGCATGGGAAGGCGATCTTCACTCTTTTTCTGCAAACATTCTTAACGCCGTCGCAAAACTTATTTCCGTCTTCGGAGACGGTCTGAACGATGATATTTTTAAAGAAAAACTCGGAGCCGTTTCAGTAAAACAACTCACCCGCGTCGCAAAAGAACGAAAGTCCGGTTGCATGGGGTTTGCCGAAACCATGATTATAGAATACAACGGCAAGAAAAAGTCTCGCGCTAACCGTCTGTCTATGAGCAGACTTTATTCTAAAGGTTACTCGGGTGACATCGGAGAAGATGACGAAGACGATTCTTTACAAGATGAATCCGAGCCCGAATACTCTGCCATTGAGTAGAAAGAGGCTTGCCCTAAATTATTGGGCAAACCTCTTTTTCGCTAAACAACTCTTATCTATACCCGTTTTTCCTGCACACTTCTGCTACCGACTCGGCAAACAGCGATCTTGAATGCTTCTCCGGATTATCATTAACATTCTTTTTGTATATATAATAATCCAATAACTCACCCCAAAGGTTATTACTCTTTAGCCATGAAATTTTAGAAGGTAAAAGTTCAAATCCTCCCCCTCTATATTCCCATGTGTAATTCTGCTTGTCCTTGTTAAATCTAATGTATTGCTGCCTACCGTCATTACAATCGTAAACTATCGCAATATCACAACTATGTATTATTTTAGATTGCAAAACGTTTTTCTTTTTTATAGTCAAAACGCTCGTCGAATCCTCACAATAATCGTAACCATACTCTCGCACAAATCTATTAAATGCTTCACGAATAGATGTCCTGATCTCTTTAGGCGAATACTGCTCGTCATCATCATTCACAACGATATTAACATCAAAATCAAAGCCTACATTAGATTTTCTATCGTATGTAATCATGTTACGGCTCGAACTACCCACAAAATAATATTGAAAAGTAAAGTCGTCCCTAACATAATCTTGCACCCGATGTATTAGATCTATCAATTCAGCTTTAATCGGTGCCGCTTCCCTCTTTGACACATAACAAAAATCATGCATAAAACATCTCCTCTTATCCCATACCTGCCAAATAGCGGTTATTCCGCTAAATTGTATTATTATATCCGATAAAATATATTATGTCAATGGTTTTATGCCGCCAAAACGCGCTTTTTTCTAAAAAAATGCTTATTTATTCTAACCCGGTCGAATTCGACCAGTTTAACCGTTTCGATTTCGATACGGTTACAAAGCCTCTTCAAGCAACATGCCGTTCTTTAATTCTATAACGATTGTATGGTCTTTTTTTATCCGCACTTCCTGAATTATTCGTCTTAATTTGTTATCCGTTATTTCGGAACAATCGGCATTATAAAGAGAGAGTTCCTTGCTAAACCTACTCAGCTCTTCGTTTCTCGTCTTAGCAGTAGTCATTTTCTCTTCTATAATTGATTTTTCGTTTCGCAAAGCCACAATTCTTTGAGATAGTTCGATTATTTCTTCCCTTATCCGTTCCTTATTCCCTTGCGTCGTAACTTCAATCATTGCGGCGTCTTCCATTTGCTTATTCAGCTCGTTTATGCTTCTTTCGATATTGCATAAATCATCCGTATAATCATTGCCACCGAATTGCTTTGATAACTCCGACAGAACAATGTCAAGCGCTCCGCTGTTATTCTGAATATACCCGTTTATCGACCTATAGACCGCTTTATGTATCAATTCATCACCAACAGATATAGACTCGCACGCTTTCCCTCCATGCTCGATTCGCGTAATACAACGCCACACGATTTTTTTCTTACCGCCGGAAATCCACATACAACGTCTGTAACGATTTCCACACGAATCACATACAAGTAAATCCGAAAAGGGATATTTCCCGCTAAACTTACCCTTTGCCGTAATCGTTTTATCCGACACACGCGGTCTGCTGCGGCGCTTTGCCATTTCCGACTGAACTTGCTTGAACGTATCCCGATCTATTATCGCCGGGTGATTGTTTGAAACAAGATATTTCGGCATCTCTCCGCGATTTTTTCTTGCCTTTTTTGTAATACAATTCTCTATATACGTTTTTTGCAATAACATGTCGCCGACGTATCTTTCGTTCGTTAAAATATTACGAATAGCATTTCGACTCCAAACATCATTGCCCGTCGCTGTTTTTATCGGCGCGGAATCGAGATATTCCTTGATTTGATCCACGCTGTTCCCGTCTAAATACATATTGAAGACATCTTTTACATACTTAGCTTCCTCGGGGACTATTTCCGGCTGACCGTCTTCGCCTTTTCTATAGCCTATAAGATTATATCTGAACTTAAACGTTCCTGATTGCATTCTCCGCTGTATTCCCCAACGAACGTTCGCACTGATATTTTCACTTTCTGCTTGAGCTAAAACGCTATAAATACCTAATGCCAACTCGCTTTCGGATTTTAAGGAATCAAGACATTGCTCTTCAAAATACACACCGATTCCAAGTGCTTTCAGTTTACGAACATACTTGAGCGCGTCTACCGTATTTCTTGCAAAACGAGCAACAGATTTCGTTATGATATAGTCGATTTTACCCTTTTCGCAATCTTTAATCATGCGAAGAAAATCGTCCCTTTTCGCCGCTTGGGTTCCGCTTAAACCTTCATCGGCATAAATTCCTGCAAAACGCCACTTCGGATTTTTTGCGATAGCGTCCGTATAATAGGCAACCTGTGCCTTATAACTTTCAAGTTGATCGGAACTATCCGTTGACACACGACAATATGCCGCTGTACGGAGTATCGAAAGTTCTGCGTTCGCCGCTTTCTTTTTCGGATCCGCTTCTATTCGCGTTATAATCTTTTTTACCGCATTCACTGAACTTTTCACCTCCCATATCGCTTGAAACAACGCTTCCGTTCATAAATGTAACGGTTATGCTTCCGTTTTGCTCTATTTGCAATTTTGAAACATACTCGTTCAAAAAATTTTCGCTTACAAGACCGGGAGTGCTCTCTGTTTCTTCTTTTATCGCACTGAGCAATTGTTCCTTACTTGTATCATCCACCTGTTCTTTACAATGACTGTATTTTAACTTTGCTAACTTAAAAATAAGATTTTTTCCTTTATTGAAATCCGGTTCGGGCGAATCCATAATCTTACGGAGTTCGTTTCTGCATTGTATTTCCTCAAAATTATACGAACTGCTTTTACCTGAATTTCGATTATCCAAAAGCGACGAATCGTCTTTTATTGCTGTAAATATTTTTCCAAACTCGGCAAAAATCAATGCATCATCTACATAGACGTCATTTTTACAGCCGTTTCCGCATATCCACTTTTCTCTCGACCGCCATTTCGTTCGCCTTGTCATCAACTTTCCGCATTGGGCGCAAACGATGTTCTTTTTCAGATATTCTATATTTCCCGAAAAATGCTCTTTCTTAAAACCTTTCGTGTTTTTTAAGCCATACGCACTTTGAAACAAATCGTTCCCGACTATCGTCGGATAATCATCCGCTCCGATATACTTTTTGTTTTCGATTATCCTTGAAACGCGATTTTTATTCCAATTACAGTTTCCTTGAAAAAAATCCACGTTACGCACGGTTAGTTCATCGGCTATTTCCTGTAACAGTTTCCCTGCGGCATATTTCTCGAATATTTCGCGCACCACAACGGCTTCCCGATCTATAACGCAAATTTTATTCCCGTCTATCCCGTATCCGAAACTAATCATTCTATTTGCCATTTCACACCTCCGCGCTGAACTCTAAATCTCCCTTCAATACAAAAGTGATTGCACCGCTTTCTTCTATATAAATTTGCTTGATTATTCCATTGAAAATATCTTTATCGAATTCGGTTATCCCCACAGGAAATTGCTGAAGATTTCTTTTAAGCTCTCTCAGCCTTTCTATGCAGCGTTCATCGTCGTCCTCGCTCACCAAATGCGCCCGTCGCGTTTTCAATTCGGATATTTTCTTTTTAATCGTATCCGTTTTCTCAAAGTATAGATCCTCGTTAAACGAGTTCTCGGAATAAAGAGTAGTAAACAAACTCTCCTGTGCGCTTAAAACAGAAATATCTTTATCGATTTGCATGATTTCATCGTTTCCGCGATTTATTCTTACCTTCAGCATCTGTAATTGGGCAATGGTTTCATCGATAAGACTTTTTTCATTCTGTCTCACCTTGTTATACATTGAAACAAAAGCCCTCTCTATCTGCTCGTTCGACCTGTTCGGCGTATGGCAGACATCAATACTCAAACCTTTTTTTGAACAACTCCAAAGCATTTTATCGTTTCTGACGATAGGACGGTATGCCCAGCCGCAATGCCGGCATTTTATCTTCCCCGAGAAGAATGCCTTTTCTTTTGTCCCGCGACAAAATGTTTTCTGTCGCATTTTCTTGATTTCTTTAACCTTGTCGAACTCTTCTTTCGTTATAATGCCTTCGTGCGTATCGGAATAATAAAAGCTGTCCATCTGCCCTTTGTTCGGACGATTTCGTAACGGTAAAACGTTCGGCGTATAGGTCTTTCCCATAATCATATTACCCGTATACCGCTCGTTCTCTAAAACATAATTTATCCTACCGATATTCCACAGCATATCCCCGGTTTCGTGCGCTTGCATATATTTTACTATCGCATTTGCGCCAATCCCGGACAAATACAAATCAAAGATTTTTCGGATATTTCGCGCTTCGTCCGGTTCTACAACAAGCTCTCCGTCTACAAGTTTATACCCGTATGGCGCAATGCCGAGTTTATACGTTCCCTCTTCCATCCGCATTCGGATAGACTGAACCATACGTTTCGATAAAGACATCGATTCATTCTGAGCAAACGCACTCTTTATGTAAAGCAGCATTTCGGAATTCATGTTTTCCGTATCGATTTTATCGTTTTCAAAAAACACGCTCACTCCGTAAGATTTTAATTCTCTTACCGCTTCTATACACTCCAACGAATTTCTTGCAAACCTCGTGACGCTTTTTACAAGCACACGGTCTATTTTCCTGTTTTTGCAGTCTTTAAGCAGCCTTTTAAACTCGTCTCTTTTATCCATCAACGTGCCGCTGATGCCCTCATCGGCATAAATGTCAATGAGTATCATCTTCGGGTTTGACCTTATGTAATCGGTGTAATACCGCATTTGCGTTAGAAACGAGTTGACCTGATCGGTTTTATCCGTAGACACGCGGCAATATGCAGCAACGCGTATTTTATCCGTCTTATTCCCGGCGGTTGCCGCAATTACCGTTACTCTATCGGATATACCTTTATAATCATTAGCCAAACTCATTTTCTTACGTCCCTTAAACTTATTACTCGCACCGACAGCCTTTTTGCTACTCTTTCGTTCAATTCTTTCAACACGGAATATTCGATATTCCCTGCTTTATAGGCTTTTCTCATAATACTCCACGCCGAAAGATATAATAATTCATTATTCGCACCGTTCTCTTCCGCTTCCATTTAAGTCCTCCCTTACAATGAAGCGCAAGAAAACAGTATTCGGTTATATCAAGGCATAAACGCTTACGCTCCATCAATTTTGATTGATTGGTTTTTCACGTCTATGCCTTTCGACATACCGATTTATATTTAATTATTTCTTATTTTCTTTCTCGACTTCCGCTTTCAAGGCTTCGTAGCCGGCGAAAATCAACTGCACCTTCGTGATATGATGCTTCGCCAAAAACGCATTGATTTCATCGAACAAATCACGCGGTATCATCGTTCCGAAATTTCCGCTCGCCTGCTTGCGTTTGTCCTTGTTGCGCTCCTCGTAACTTCTTCTTGCCACTCTGCGCGGCGTTGTTTCTTTCTTTTCCATAATAAACCTCCGTTTAGCCTTGCGACGTGATTGCGCAAATCAGCGCACCTATGATACTCATTACGAAATGCCCTACAATAAGCGCACCCGCTAATGCAAATCTGCCGATTGTTCCTACAATTTTCAATGCTTTCATACCGATACCTCCGTTATTTTACATATACGATTTCGTTTAAGATTTCTTCTTCGATAAGCCTTTGCATTTCCGTTTGCCGTTTCAGATTTTCCATAAAATCCCCCGACCTACGAAACCGCTCCTCTTTCGAGAATTTTTCATACAACGTTTCGTAAAGGTCGTCGGCGGATTTATCTACGCCGTGCAGATATTCGGGAAGATTTGCAATCGTCCAATCGATTCCTTTATCTTCGAGATACCTCTTTGCAAGCGTTCCGTACTTACCGTAAACCTGCTTTTCCGGTTTAACGGCTTTCTGATAAACCTTGATTTCCGCCACGGTCAAGCCCTCTCCGGCTTCCGCTTTTTGCACCACTTTTGCTTTGTTCATAAGTTCCACCTCCGATTTTCTTTCGTCGTATCAATACGATAGCACGCGATTCGTGATTTGTCAAGCTGTTTTTATAAATTTTTTTGTGAAATTTCGGCTAATGACAAACTTTTTTCTTTTTACCCCGCGATTAAAGCCGCGATGCCGTTTACGAGATACGGGCAAGCAACTAAAATCACCGCTATCACGACAAGACCGACGACGTAATTTTTAAGCATTTTTCTTGCTTTTTCTTTGTCCTCGTTCTTTTGCGCGATACCGTAAAACACGCCCATCACGATACTCCAAATGCCAGCGCACGCAAGCAATACCCACCACATGTACGGGCGGTATTGCTCGAACAGATATTCCACATAAGAGGATACTTGTCCGTATTGGTCGCCCATATCCTGTGAAGTAACCGCGCCGCAGTTGGTGCAAACATATGAGCGCACGTTTCTGCCGTTTACCTCTTCCGTTCCCGTGAGTTCATAGTTATGCCCCGTTGCCGGAATATCCGAATAGTATTCTTTCTCGCACTTGCGGCAATGGAATTTTCTTTCCCCTTCCGTTTCGCAATGCGGAGCGCGGACGACTTCCGTTTCGTAATCGTGTCCCGTAGCGGCGACGATATTGTCCTTATACTCGTTACCGCACGACAGACAGGTATGAAGCGTATACCCTTCTTCCTCGCAAGTTGCGATAAAATACGAATCGGTGAATTTATGCCCGACCGCTTTCAGAATTTCCGTTTTTATCGCGTCTTCGCAGCGGCGGCATTTCTTTCCTCTGTAGCCCTCTTCCGTGCAAGTAGGCGCGACTTCCGTTTCTTCGTAGTCGTGACCGAGCGGCGGAACGAACGTATCGTTATACCCCGCGCCACAGCGCGAACAGATATGCGTTGTATAGCCTTGTTCCAAACAAGTTGGTTCTACGAGTTTTGCCTTATAATTATGTCCGAGCGGACTTACGATTTTTGTTTCGGTCTGTGGACAATCCGCGCACTTCCTTTGCATAACGCCGCTTGCCGTACAAGTTGGCTTCGTCAAGTCCGCCCATTCGCCGAAGTTATGTCCTGCGGGTTCGGTATACCCGTCCGTATAGGTATGTCCGCACCTTTCACACTCGTGAACGGTATTTCCGCGTTCCGTACATGACGGATCGATTACCGTATCTTTATAACTATGACCGAGCGCGTCCGTATCCCGCTCGTCAACGTAAGAACATACCGAGCAGGTGCGCTCGTCTTTTCCCAAGTCCACGCAAGTGGGTTCTTTTACCGTCGTCCACTCGCCGTATTTATGCCCTTCCGCTTCTACAAAATGATCCGTATAAGTGTTGCCGCAGGTTTTGCAGGTATATCTCGTATAGCCTTGCGCCGTGCAAGTCGGCTTTACGATTTTGCTTTCGTAGTCGTGTCCTTTTGCTTCAATAAAATCTCCGTCGTAGCTATCGCCGCAACCCGTGCATTTATATATCGTATAGCCCTTTTGCGTGCAGGTCGGAGCAATCATCGAATACCTTGCATAGTAGTGATCGACCGTGAATTTATACGTCGTCGAACGGTTAGCGTCGTTCGTGATGACGAATGTATACTCGCCTTCCTGTTCTATCCACGTTCCGCTTGTATAGCTTCTCCCGTTGAGCGTTGCATAGCAGTTACTCGCCGTCCAGATTACGCATACTTTATGGCTGTTGTCCGACTTCACTATTGTTGCTTCGGGTGCGTCGATACTCATATACATATAATAAGTATCGCTTTTATTGCCGAACCCGTCCACTGCGTAAAAACCATACGTGCCGTTTACCGCCGTTTTGGAAAAAACGACGCTTGAAGTTGTGCTTGCCACAAACGAAGTGCTGTTCGGCGTTTTGTAATACAGCGTTACGCCGCTGTAATTATCCGAAGCGGTAACGGTAAACCCGTCTTTCAACGTTTTTCCGA
>ERZ824600.189-NODE-189-length-93468-cov-5.079668_pt1 | contig 93468 bp, 79 predicted proteins | sample MGYA00519933_ERZ824600 | MGnify/ENA primary metagenome ERZ824600 (study PRJEB31778, sample SAMEA3449178) | human gut metagenome | biome: human gut; feature: human-associated habitat; material: faeces | place: United Kingdom | collected 2010/2012 ...
CCCACGACCTTTGAAAAGGTCGACCAAACTTTTATAATTGCTTGGCTAAACTGTGCGCTAAATCGGAATTTGAATATCAGTAAATTATGACCTTTCAACAGAGGTTACAGTGCTTTAATAAAATCCTCCAAAAGCCTTGAAAACAAAGGATTTATCGCAATGTGTTCGCCTTATCTCTTTATACGGTTACACACAAGTTTACTCTTTCCCTCCTTGCTCATAAGGGCAAATGCAAGGGCAAGAAAATCTCATAACAAGATATAACAGAGTGTGGCAATCGGAGAACTGTGATGCATGTGCGAATATATTATAACGGAGGATTTTCAATGGACAAGTATATTTACGATGATAAAAATGGTCTGTGGTATGAACTGCAAGGAGATTATTATATTCCTTGTCTTATCTTACCAACCGAAAAAGAACAGCCTATCGGTTTGTGGGGACAGCGGCATTTGCACTATCTGAAAGAATATCACAGGCTTACATATACCAATTTGCTCACAAGCGGAAGGCTGAACGAATACCTTGCCGAGATAGACAAACAGGCAAAGGATATGTTCCTTCGGTTGATAAAACAGATGTCGGAGCGTGAGGGCGTAACCGAGCAACTAAAGACAGAAAATCAAATGGAGTGGGTTGGCAGGATGAATAATATTCGCAGTAGAGCGGTGGAGATTGTAAATGCAGAACTGATTTACAGTTAAGCCGGAGCGGCGGCGAGGAAAACCTTGCCGCCGTTTTTATGTATATGACCGAAAAATCCCGATTTGTCGTTATCCTATTATATCATAAATCTTCCCATTTGTCAACCGCTTCCGCTTACATCCCGCCCATGCCCTGATCGGTATCCTGCAGGACATCCTCCAGGGTATAACCTTCTTCCATACAGACAAAGCCGAGTCCTTTCACAAATTCGCCGTCATTGTTTTCGGCTATTGATTCACCATAGCCCGCGTAATCGAAAAACTCGTCAATTTCATAGGGCAAGGAACAGTCCGGCTTGTTTTCCAGCCACCATGCGCCGAGGTTGTTTGTGTCCCGCACACCCGGAGCATACTCGAAAAGCTCCATCGATTCCGCGATTCGGCACACTTCGCAGGAGATGTCGGCGTTTGCATACAGCACGGCTGCCGTGAATTTGTCCAGATCCCGGTCAGGTATTTTTGCGGCAGCATGGCATACCTCGTTGAACGCCTCCAAGCCCTCGTCGTTCAGAATGTGATCCATCACATCGGAGAGCGGTTTCCCGAATCGGCTGCAGCTCATTTGAATGTGGCAATCGTCGAGGCTGTTTGCTCCCAACCGTTCCAATGCAAATTCGATGGAGGATTGCTCACACGGAGGATAGACGAATTCCGTTCTTCCTCCGTGACAGATTGCCACACTGGATTCCTCGGGACCGCCACAGAGGTATTCGGGGAATGTGATGCCGTTGTAGACTTCCTCCCACGGCACTTCATCGTTGATGAACATCAGACCGTAATCGGTCCAGATGCCGCGTTTGCTGTTCAGCAGGGCGCGACCTTCTTCGGCTCGTTTGGGATCGCGGTATTCCTCGTTGGAACAGCACCCGCCGTGGATATCCATGTAGTGTTCGACTCCTACCGTTTGCATATCCGAGATGTTCTGAATCAGCGTGATCCTGCCGAGATTGAAAGTGTAGTTGATCAGCTGCCTGAGGTCCTGTGTATCAAAGCGGGATGCAGCCGCAAGCAGTTTTCCCATCTCGGTTCCGTCGAAGCTGTCCATCCGTTTGGCGAGGTAGTTCAGCTCATGAATATTGGCGTAAGTGCCTTCCATGGATTTCAGCCCCTTGGGACCAATGAGGTTATTGATGAAAACCGTAGCTTTGTGTCCGATCTCGTTCTGTGCCGTCAGTCGCATGATTTCATCATCGGAGCATGGAAATGATACGGTTTCAATATGGTTTCCGCCTGTCAAAAGGGTTGCTTTGATCTGTGTCATTTACATTCCTCCCATCGTCATGCCGTGTGTATGCGGCATTTCACTGAATTCATCCGAATTGCGGACAAAGTAGCTGTCGCCGCTGTTCCAGAAGTGGACATTCATAATGCCGTCCGGAATCCTGATATCCTGCTGTTCGGCTCCTTCGCCAAGACCGTCCGAATTCTGACCGGTGATGAATTCCTTGAGTTCCGCTTCTTCATCTTCTGTCAGCGGCTCGGTCAGTGTTGCACGCACTCTGCCGAAGAGGACTCCGTCAAAGCTCTCAAAATCCCATTTCAGAGACTTGATCTTTGCGACCGCCGAATTGCTCCCGTCAAAGTATTCCGCCATGTCGGTGTCGTCACTTGCGGTGTAGGCATCAAACATGGCTTTGATTTCATCGGCATAATTATCCGCAAATCTGCCGTCAAGCTCGCAGTCGGAATCGTAGTCAAGGTCACCGTATTCGTTGTATTCACAGACTGTGACCGTCAGAGGAAAATAGTAATCCTCGGTAACATATTTCGGCTGAAAGTCCATGACCTTTTGGCAGAGAGAGGAGAGACTATCCGGGGGATTCTGCGACAGCTCCGCATTCAGTTTTTCCTTCTGCGTTTGAGGCAGCTCCCGATAGAGATCCAGCGCCGTGTTGACACTGCCGAGGCTGTCCTTGGAAGTAACCAGTGCCGTGAGTTCATTTTCAAAGTCACTCTCGCCGAAGAGCTTCACTTTGATATAGTCTTCTTCCTCGTCCGAGCAGGGGATGATGTATGCCGGAGTTCTGACACCGATCCGACTCAAAGAGCCTGCAAGCTCCATTCGGGAGGTCGGCAGTTCAAGGACGGCGGTCTGATCGTTTCTTGTGATGATTGCTTTCATGTTCGTTTTTTTCCTTTCGTATAGAATTCATAGATTTCTTTGTCGTTTTCATTGAGGACGGGGGAGCGCGTGCGAATCTTATCTTCCAGGCAGCAGCAACGGGCGGTGCGGCATTTTCTGCGTCGGAAGTACAGGCAGTAGCTGCAGTCGCAATCTTCTTTTTTATAAATGTAACCGATGACGAGCCTCCTTTCAGGCAGACACAAATATTTAACAAATAAAAATACGAAAAAAGGGCAGAAGGTGCGTAAAATCATCGCACTTTCTGCCCTTAAAAATGGGGACTGCGCTTTCGCCGCAGGCGAAAGCTGTTCAACATCCTGTCCGAAGCCGTTTTTTTGAAATGATATCTTTTTTTCTGCACTCTGTATCCGCAAACCTCATGGTTGCGAAAAAGCGAGGAAACGCGAGAAAAACCCCCGAAATCGTGAGATTTCGGGGGTTCGAAGCCATGATATCTTTTTTGGCTTCACTATAGTATTGCGGAGATGGGATTTGAACCACATGACCTCCGGGTTATGAGCCCGACGAGCTACCAGGCTGCTCTACTCCGCGATATTGATTAATGCCGGAAACGGGAATCGAACCCGTACGATACTTACGTATCACGGGATTTTAAGTCCCGGGCGTCTACCTGTTCCGCCACTCCGGCTTACTATTCCTTCAATTCCTTGAACGCTTTATTATTATAGCACTGCAAAGTCGCTTTGTCAAGTATTTTATAAAAAAAATTTAAAAAACATGATATCAATATACGACAATTTTTGCGTCTGGCAATTTGTTATATTATCCGGGTCAAAAGCACACGCTGTGCAAATTTAAGAAAAAACGCGAAAAAACTCTTGACAACATGAAAAAAGTATATTATCATAATTACTGTTTATTTTCAGCATTCGGATTTAAATACGCTATCGCTAAGAAAGAAGGAAAATATCAGATGGAGCGTGTTAATATTCCTTACAGCGGCGACAATATGCCGTGCAATTTCGGTGTTGAGGCTTGTATCACTTTCAAGCTGAATATTACCGAGTTGCTGGCAGCTCCCGAATTCTCACACGCTGAGGTGATTTCGTCATGTACGGCGGAAAATCCGAACAATTCAAGAAAGCTGTACTATCTGCTGAAAACAGGTGACTGCGCATTTGACTGTCTCGGATTAGATCCTTCCGAGAAAGCAGCCATTGCGTCACAGATAATGAATGATCAACGATCTAATTCCTACTATTTTATATTAAACACCCGTTACGGTGAGACGGTTTTTATTGACAGATATGTAAACACCTTCGGAATTGGCATAATACTTATCCCGGACGCCGATACGGTAAAAGCAATTCACCGTGTATTAAAGAGAAGAAGCGACATTGTTCCGTCGCTTTTCGACGGAATGTATGAAGGCCTTATCACATCAAGACTGCGGCGCTTTTTTATGTTGGTAAACAGGAGCGTAATGTTTGGTTACGCTGAAAACGATGATGTAATCTCATGTTATCGCCACACTATACTTGAAGCGCTTTATTCGATTTCGGAACTGCTCGGTATTCATATAAATGTTTTGCGGCTCATGGAAAAGACGGAAATCGAGCTGTCGCCTCAGCTGTTTACGGTTCTTGCGTATTTGTCCTTATCAGCAGCGAAAGCTGTTATGAAAAGCAAAAGCTTCAGTCGTGAAAACTGCGAAAGCAATGATGATTATATGCCCGAGTTTTCATTTGAAAGCAAAGGTTCGGTCGATGCTTTTATATGTACTGTACCTTTTCCGGAAAGCCTCCTGGTTGATTCCGCTACTGGTATGCTTACGAATCCTTGGTCAAAATTCAAAGAGCTCGGTGCAATCAAAGATATTATGCAATTAAACAATACAATTATGGTATATAATATAATAAAATCAAAAATCGGAGGAAACGAAAGTCCCGAACGAACGATTTACAGACTTACATATGAATTGACGCTTTCAAAATTCGATCCGTCTGTAATCGGACTGAAGCACCCCGGGCCTGATTTTTTCGGTTTCTGATCTCAGTTTTCGGTTAAATGGAGATATAAAAGACTGCCGATGGCACCTTTAAAGTGCCACGACAGTCTTTTTGACCTTTATCTATATCAATTATTCAAGTATTAATTTTCCGTTTCTTCTGAGAATCCGCCTGTTAAATATTCAATAATGATACCGACTCTTGCCTGTCAAAACCGGGAATTCAAACAACCATATCAGTTATTTGCATTCTTCTTTGCTTCAAAGCAAGCGCTGCAATATACAGGTCTGTCATCTGTGGGCTGGAATGTAAGCTTAGCTTCTCCGCCGCAGGCTGCACAGGTTGCTGTATAATACTGACGCTCTGTTGCAGGTTTGCCACCGTTTTTCTTTGCTATGCGGCACGCTTTGCAGGTCTTGGGCTGGTTAAGAAAGCCTTTTTCCTTATAAAACTGCTGCTCGCCTGCGGTGAAAACAAACTCTTTTCCGCAATCTCTGCAAGTCAGTGTGATATCGTGAAATTCCTCGTTATCAACTGCCTCACCGGTTTTTACTTCTTCTTCGTACATGATTTTACCTCGCTTTGATCTTTGATGTGGTATATTATTTGCCCGAGGCGGATTCAGACCGCCACCTTTGATTTTGCAAATCCAAATGTTCTTTCTTAAACTACCCGGGCATATTTACTGTCAGTTTTCGGCAACCCACCGCTTCAATATTTTTAACTGAAATAATGCAGTATGTTACGGTGATTACCGGATGTTTTAATGCGGAAGCCTTTCTGAAATATGTATCAGAACAGATCATTCTTCACGTTCAAGTTCTTTGCGCAACTTTCTGCGTATTCTGTAAAGCGCATTCGAAACCGATTTTTCAAGCTCGGAATTTTCGGCTCCTGCTCTGCTCATCTGCTCCTCGCTTTCAAGTCGGGAACAGATCTCATGAACGGACATTCCTGCAACGTACATCCACCATATGCGGTTTTCATAGGGCGAAAGCACACTGTAAATCCTGTCGTGCAGTATTCTCAGGCTTTCCTGTTCTATAACGTACCTGATTGGGTCATCATCACATGGGATGGAACTAATCTCGTCAGCGTCATTTTCTCCGTCGTCACCATATCCGGCTTCAAATGGCACGATACACAATTTCGATCTTTGTCTTACGGCATGATATGTTGTTGCCAAGCGGTTCTTTATACATATTTTGGCATAAAGTCCGAACTCAACATCATCCTGCTCTGCATCGTATCCAAGCGCTGCCTTATAAAGACCCACCGCCGCTTCTCCCGACATTTCCTCAATGTCGGCATCAGGCACTCTGCCCTTATAGCTGTTTATCAAAGAATTTATCAAAGGCGAGAACTGTTTGAGTAACTTGCTGAACGCATTCTGGTCGGATTCCTTTACCTGTGCAACAAGCATTTTTATATTTTCTTTCCCCGACGACTCCTTTTTTTGTTCTTCCGGATCCGGAAAAGGAAAAGTATTGTTTTTTTGCGTATTGCACATAATATTAATCCAAACCCAACTATTACTTTGTGGATTTAATTATATCATGTTTTTCGGAAATGTCAACAGTAATTTGTTAAAAAAGTCGACTAAGTTTCGTGATAAAGCGCCTTTTATTGCGCATTATTAGCACAAAAGCACAAAGAATCGACCGGATTATTGTGATTTTTCACACATTATCGGTCGATATAGATAATATAATATTTAAATAGTGTTGAATTTTTGTAGACTTGCACACACAATACAATAACATATGACATATTGCGTTGTCTTTGGCGTGCTTTCGACGAAGCTTTATTGGTAATGATTAGAACGAATCCTTATCAAAAAGGTAATTGACATTTCCGGCAAGCAAAGCACACAGTCCACGGTATATCACATCCGGTCGGTCAAGGAAGTTCTTACGCATTCTTTCGGCACGCAAAAACGAGTCAACGACAAGGCTGTTATTCAGTATCAGCTCTCCCCTTTCGGTAAGGTAAACATTGACCCTGCACCTTCCGTCCGGCAATTTGTCAATTGTTGAGATAGCTTCTATCTTTCTCTTACGGAAATCAAGATATCTGAGTGCTTCTTCAAGGCTCTCATCAAGGACGGAATAAAGCACGTCCCCCTTTAGCTCCTCAGAAACAAGTCTGCCCTTGTCTGTAACCTGATAATATTCGATTCCGTTTTCGTCCTTGCTTACGACGCGGATAAGTCCTGCGTCAAGCAGCTCAAAAAAGCATTCCCCGAAGTCAAGGAACACGACATAATCGCTTTGTGTGACGATATCGTTTACCATTCCGTAGTCAAGCGGATATCCCACATTCGCCATAAGATAAAGAATAAATATTTTTACATTATGTTTTCCGCCGATAGGCGAGGTACTTGGCATTTCCAACACCTCCGTTAATGAATTATTCTGATATCAATATCCTTATGAGTATATCACATTTCGAATCGGATTTCAATAAATTCAAGAAAATATTTGCATTATTCGCGCAATTATTGTATAATAAATGTATTATCGCACTCTAAAAGAACGTGCATATAAAAATTCAATTCTAAAGCAAAGGATAACACAATATGTTCAATATCGCATTACTCGGCTTCGGAACGGTCGGTCAGGGGACCTGCGAGGTACTCACAGAAAATTCTTCACTCATAGAACGAAGAACCGGAGAAAAAATTAATATCAAATACATTCTTGATCTGCGCGATTTTCCCGAGCATCCAATGGGCGATCGTGTAGTGCATGATTTCAACATTATACTTAACGATCCGGAGGTCAGACTTGTTGCGGAAATGATGGGCGGATCTCATCCGGCATATGATTTTTCGGTTACCGCACTCAAAGCGGGAAAGCACGTTGTGACATCAAACAAGGAGGTCGTCGCGAATTTCGGCACGGAGCTTTTGCATATCGCGGCGGAAAACGGCGTCGCATATCTGTTTGAGGCAAGCGTAGGTGGAGGAATACCGATAATACGCCCGATGATAAACGATCTTGCGCAGAATCATATCAAGGAAATTAACGGCATTCTGAACGGAACTACCAATTATATTCTTACGCAGATGTCGGAATGCGGTGCGGATTTTGATTCCACACTTAAAGAAGCTCAGAAAAAAGGCTATGCTGAGGCAAATCCTGCCGCCGATATCGAGGGTACGGATGCGGCAAGAAAGATAGTTATTCTTTCCGCGCTTTCCTTCGGGAAAATGCTGCCCGTCGGAAAGCTGCACGTTGAGGGGATTACAAAAATATCGGGAGATGACATAAAAGCAGCAAAAGGTGCAGGATATTCCGTAAAGCTTATAGCTCACGCAGAGTTCAAAGACGGCAGGATACTTGCAATGGTTTCCCCAAGGTTTGTTCCGGAAAGCGATCCGCTTTACGGTGTATCGGATGTATTCAACGGCATTTCGGTTGATACCGATATGCTCGGAAAGACAATGTTTTACGGCAGGGGCGCAGGCAAGCTTCCGACCGCAAGTGCGGTAGTTGCTGACATGATCGATGCCGTGACGCACGGGCGGAATGCGGCAAGGCCGAACGAAATTCTTTCCGCAACGGATTCGGACATATTTGACTTCGGCGAATATGAATGTAAGGTCGCATACAGATTTGCCGATGGTAGGCTTGAATTTTTAACCGAAAAGGAAAAGGACGCCTTCGGCGGTCGTTTCTCGTCAGCCGTATCGCGCATACGTTGTCTTTGAATATACCATTACGCATTCTTAAAAGACGGTTTTTGACGTTTTGCTTTTTAAATATTGCATTTTGCGAATAAAAAGCACGTTATTTTAATATTTTTCAGCTTTTTTTGCAAACCCTATTGACATAAAAATCATTTTTGCGTATAATTATAGTAAATTATCAATAATTGAAAATCCAATATCGGAGGAATAAAATGTCACTTAAAAACGAGTACCTTGTATCCGTATATGACAAGGTTTGTAAAAAAGATCCCGACCAGCCCGAATTTCTTCAGGCGGTCAAAGAAGTTCTTGAATCCCTTGAACCGGTGGTTGAAAAGCGTCCCGACATCGTAAAAGCCGGAGTTATCGACCGTATCGTTGAACCTGAAAGAACAATAATTTTCCGTGTAAGTTGGGTAGACGACAGCGGAAAGGTTCAGGTAAACCGCGGATTCCGCGTTCAGTTCAATTCTGCCATAGGTCCCTACAAGGGCGGTTTACGTCTTCACCCCTCGGTAAACCTTTCGGTCATCAAGTTTCTCGGATTTGAGCAGATATTCAAAAACTCACTTACAGGTCTGCCGATAGGCGGTGGCAAGGGAGGCTCCGATTTTGATCCCAAGGGCAAGAGCGACGCAGAGATTATGCGTTTCTGCCAGGCATTTATGACCGAGCTTTCAAAGCATATAGGAGCGGACACAGACGTTCCCGCCGGAGATATCGGTGTAGGTGCGAGAGAGATAGGCTATCTTTTCGGTCAATATAAAAGACTTCGCAACGAATTTACCGGCGTTCTGACCGGAAAGGGACTTTCGTACGGCGGTTCGCTTGCAAGGACCGAAGCGACCGGTTTCGGACTTTGTTATTTTGCCAAGGAAATGCTTGCCGATGCGGGCATGAGCTTCAAGGGCAAAAAGGTCGTTGTTTCGGGCTCGGGCAATGTTGCGATTTATGCCGCGCAAAAGGCTATGTCACTCGGTGCGACCGTTATCGCCATGAGCGATTCATCGGGATATGTATATGACCCGAAGGGTATTGACATAAGCGTAATGAAGCAGATTAAAGAGGTTGAGCGCGCAAGGATAGTTGAATATGCCAACCGCGTTGAAAGTGCCGAATTTACTCCAGGATGCAAAGGCATCTGGACGGTTAAATGCGATATTGCACTTCCCTGCGCAACTCAGAATGAGATCGACGCGGAAAGCGCGCAGATACTTGTTGACAACGGTGTGCTTGCAGTAGCCGAAGGTGCAAATATGCCGAGCACTCCCGAAGCTATTGAGATCTTCCAATCAAACAAGATACTGTTTGCACCTGCAAAAGCCGCGAATGCGGGCGGCGTGGCAACGAGTGCGCTTGAAATGTCGCAGAACAGCCAAAGACTTTCCTGGACGTTTGACGAGGTCGACGCAAAGCTTCATGATATAATGGTAAACATTTACTGCAACGCATCCGCCGCAGCCAAAGAATACGGTATGGAAGGCAATCTTGTTGCCGGTGCAAATATTGCGGGCTTCCTTAAGGTTGCCGACGCAATGCTCTGGCAGGGTATAGCTTATTAAAGCTTTCCGGCATGAACAGATAAGCAAAGAGCAACAGAAAAAGTAGCTCAGCCTTTTGAGGCTGAGCTGCTTTTTCTACTGTTTGCTTTTTATGCTTCAGAGATTCAGCATTCCGGAAATCTCTGAATTATCGTAAGATATATCCTCTTCGATGCCCATTAAAAGATTAATTGTTTTTCTAAGCTCACCGGTTACGGACTCCATCCAATCGGAAGTTTCGTGAAGTATGACACTTCCGACGCCGTGTGAAAGGAATATGGCACTGAGATGCGCGTCCATCCGCGGGTTTGCTCCGTATTCTACCAGAATATTGATTATTTTTTCAATATACGGTTCCATTTCCGTCAGGGTCTGTTCGCGGATAGCCCAGCGGACGGTACGATGCATCTTTCCCTCGTATTTTTCGCGGAATTCTTTTGTTATAAGCTGAACGTAGTCAAAAAATTCATACAGTGCAAGAAACGGCTTTTTACTTGCTTTTTCAACCACACTTGCAAATCCCGCTCTGTACTCCATGAAAAATTTATCAAGTACATCATCGAAAAGCTCGTCTTTGTTTTTATAGTAATAATAAAACACTCCGACATCCGCACCTACCTCTTTCATAATAGCGCGTACACCGGTGCCGTCGAAGCCGTTTTCAAAAAATAGGCGCCCTCCGACCTCGAGAATTTTATTTTTTGTACCGCCCTCAAACATCTGCTTTCTCGGCATAACAAATCCTCCGTTTTCGAATCAATAAGTTAACTGCCGCAAAATATTGCGACAATATTATTATATCACTTATATAAGACTCTGTCAATAGATAGTTCAACAATGTTGGAAAATATTTTCATTTGATTTCCGATGTGTTGCAAGTTTTTTTCGTCGGCATATCTCAATTGTTAAATGCTCCTATTTTGTGAATACGTTTCAGATCAATTCCACTCTTATGGCAACAGCCTGTCGTCCGTCCGATTTACAGGGAGAATACAGCTTTTTCATATAATTGCAAATATACTCCGTACTGTTACCGTCAAATCCAAGCTCATATGGTGAAAATTCCTCGTAAAGACTTTCAAAGTCAGGATAAACGTATATCCCGGTAACAAGAGCCACAAGATTCATGGCAGGAGCCTCCGCGCATGAAAAACAAATTCTGTCACCTATTCTTATGCTTTTTCTTTTAGTGTCGAGCTGTCTCATTTCAACAGTCTTTTCTCCGATCTTCATTTTTTCAAACGGTTCTTTCCGAAGTCTCATTGTATGAGTGACCGAATCCGGAATTTCTTCATTCAGCACAAGTACATTCACCTTGCCGCTGTATGAAGTGTGAGTATCTATTACCGCGACCCCGTTACCGAAGAAAATGTCGGTATTGTCCGGTGATCGTGTCGGATCGAATTTGCAGGCAAATCTTGATGTCTTATGACCGCAGACTATCGTCTTTCCGGGGATCATTGCTTCGGTACCGTAATAACGGAACCATTCGCGATATCTCGCCTTTATCCATTCGGAAGCCCTTGCGTGTCTCCAATCCGGCAGTAGCCAATGCCTGTATGCGTCGAAATCCGCAGGAAGCCAGCCGTGTGTGAATATATAATTCTCCGTTTCGTAATAATCAAGCATCAGACCTATAAAATGACGTATATCGCGTTCGTTTTTCCTCTCATTTTTTTCATCGGATAACTTCAGGCGTCCGTCTTCGTCTATACTGTCCTTGCCGAAAAATTCCATAATGGTGATATCCGTGCCGTTCACTATGTCGGAGGATCTTATCCGCCCCTGCTCAAGAATTTCAAGCAGTCTTGCCTCGTGATTTCCCCGTATCAGTATCTTTCTTTCAAGCCCGTTTACAAACTCATACACCGCCAGGTTTTCCGTTCCGCGGTCAAAAAGATCTCCGCAGCTGATGAAAAAATGTTCTTCATTGCCCGGATCAAATCCGGCTTTTGCAAGTGCTTCGTTAAGCTCCTTAAAGTGTCCGTGTACATCCGACACTGCAAATAATTTTTTCATTTATTATGTCCCTCCTTTGCCGTATTTAAATACGTTCAATACAGTTGATCCGCATACTCGAAATAATAGTCCTTTACGGTATCGTCCATATATTCAAATACCTTTTTCTGAAGATCATCAGGTATTCCGAAATATGCCTCGGCTATTGAGCCCGCGATCGCCGCTATCGTATCTCCGTCACCGCCGAGAGACACTGCGTTTCTTATTGCGTCCTCAAAATCCTCCGCCTCAAGGAAGCATTCGATAGCCTCGGGTACGCTTCCCTCGCAGGTAACGTCGAAATGATATGCCGATCTTATTTCGTCAAGCGTAAAATCAAGATTGTAATATTTTGACTGTATGTAATTTTTTATGAATCCTTTATCCTTACCTGTACGGGCAAGAAAGACGGCGGCGGCTACTGCCTCTGCACCGCGTATGCCTTCAGGATGGTCATGCGTTATCTCGGCACTCCATTTTGCAAGTCTTTCCGTATTCTCAAGCGTATCGCAAGCATATGCCACAGGTGACACACGCATAGCCGAGCCATTTCCGAAGCTTCCGTATGACAGCGTGGTATCGCTCATAAGCCATCGGTAAAAATCTCCGCCGTACCCTATTTCCGGATACTGTCTGCCTATCTCGCGCATAAGATTTCTGAGATTGTGCTTGAATTCATCCTCATTGTTTATATCGGAGGTTGTACACGCACATCCGACTGCGATAGTCATAAGACTGTCGTCCGTCGGTCCGCAGCCGCAAGTGAAAAGCGGAAACTGCTTTGTTTTATCCGAACTGAATTCGTAAACCGATCCTACAACATCGCCTATTATTGCTCCAAGCATTGCTTTTTCTCCTCTCTGTAATTGTTATTCTTATCTTATACTTCTACAACATCAAACCAAAGCGCTCTGAATCTGTTGTTTATCTGTTTGTCGGTATGCCAATGCCCGAAGAACCATTTTTCAAAGCTTATTTCATCCGTAAGCCAATCAAAAAATCCGGTCAGCTCCATATCGTGGGCATCGGGATAACAGCCCATACTGCGAATGATCCTGCGCGGCGCCGTATGAGTGACAATAATGTCGACCTTGTTTCCACTCTCGCGAAGATTTTTGGTTGCTTCTCTGTATTCGCTGTTTGACGGAAGCTCTTCCTCCCAATATGAGCGTCCGAGCGTTCTGGCGCATCTGTCTATGCTGTAAGCGCCGCCCATTGTGAAAACGGTTTTTCCCTCTATGTCATAAACCTGACCGCGCATAAGGTGGAAAATATTGTGCCTGATCTTATGCACCGTTCCCCCGTAGCGCTCCTCGGTCGGGAATCTGCCGAGCAGGTCAAAGTTTTCATGATTTCCGTCCACCCATAGTATGGTATATGGCTGTTTCGAAAGTGTTTCAAGCTCGTTTTTCTGTCTTTCGGCGCCTGCTGTTCCCTCGGGATAAAAGATAAACCCGAAATCTCCGCAGACTATTATTATATCATCCTTTTTTAAATTTCCCCTGCAAAAGCTTCCCTCGCCCGTAAAGCGAAGTATATCGCCGTGTGTGTCACCCGTAATATACAGCATATTACTCCCCGCTCCGTTTTAATATTCAGGTACCTGACCGAAATGTTTGTATCAAAATTAAAGAGTATCCAGCCACTCCGCAGCCTTATCATAGCCGACTGCGGGCAAATAAAAGATTCTGTTCCGTTCTTCATCTCTGTACATAGTCACAATACCGTTATCGCGCATAAGCTCGATCGCCTTTACTGCGCGTCCGTAGCCGACGGTAAGCTTTCTCTGAACCAAGGAGGTTGAAAGATATCCCGCCTTATACAACAGCTCCACTGTCGCTTTCATAAGCACTGCATTGCCGTCGGAAACTCTGATATGCACTGTTTCAAAATCCGGACATTCGCTAAATCTTTTTTGTTCCTTATTTTCCATAATATTTACTTCTCCTTGTCGATTCTGTGCACTATAATTATAACATCCCATCACTGTTATGTCAATTCGGGTAAAGCTTCCGCTTTCTGCCCGAGGCTATTGCCTCGGGATACGTATTTTGCAGATGGCTTCGAATTGGCTGTCATCACATTCTTCCAGAGCTTTTATTATGTTTCTTAACAGCATTCTCACCTCAAATGACATAGACTCCTCATCCGTACGTCTATACATAGCCAAAGCAGTTTCCAAAGCTTTTTCGCGGGTTATGCTTTTGTCGACAGCAGCTATCCTCTGCAACAGCTCGACTGTTGCCGCGCTGAGAGTATATTCGTTATCAAAATCCGAATCGACAGCATAGTTGGCGTCATCTTCGACAAATCTGTTTATCTTATCTTCAAGTGAAAATTGCGCCTTAACGCCGCCCGGCAGCTCCGCAGGATCAAATTCTGCCAGAATATCTTCGATGCGTTGAATTACAAAAGCAATCTCGTTTGTAAATTCATTCGCTTCTTCAACGAGCGCAAGATTAGAATAAAGTATTCTGTCTTTTACGAAAAAGTACTTAGTGTCAAAGCCAAGCTTCCCGGCGATTCTGTAAAAGTATTTTTCAAGCTCATACGTTTCAACGTTTGGATAACATTTGGAAAAGTATTTCCAGATGCATCCGGTATCGGTAAAATAATATTTCTGATTGTCGTTATTGATGACATAGCCGATATAAAGCGGACTGCCGTCCGGAAATCTGATATTCAGTCTCGTTCTGAAGGTATTGGTCTCCGGATCAAAGTCGGGCATTTTTCCCATATATTCAAGCACCATTTCGGTAAATTCGTACCCGTATCGTTTCAGAACATTCCATCCGGCGTACTCACTGTCATCCGGATCATCTATAACATATTCTTCATTATCTTGATTGACTTTGTCTTGGTTATCTTTGGCTTCCCCGCCGTCTTCGTTTTCGCTTGCATTTTGTCTGCCCGCTAAGGTTTCCTCATATGTACAGACGCTGTAATCCTCTTTAGGGTCGTCCGGTCGGCTGTAATGGAACGGTGAAACTGCCTGAGTATCTGACTCCGACATTCTTCCTGCCGCCGTTCTTACGACTTTTTTGTATTCCTCCGTATCCAGATAATTGCCGAGATTTCGCAAGTCTTCAAGAACATCAGCGACGGTTCTTTTCCTCCTTTCGTTGCCTTCGGCGTCGCCGTTGTTGTCACTGCATATATCCGAATGTTCTTCTCCGTCAGCTTCGTCGCCGACATATTCATAGCATATACCGGATACGAACCTTACCTTATCGTCATTTTCAAGTCCGCGGACTATTTCTCTGACTGTATAGTAAGGCAGACCGAACCTTTCCTGAATATCCGGAATTGCAAAGCTGCGCTCTTTTTTTATATACTCTGTTATCTCGTCTGCTCTTTTGCCTTCTATCGGTTTTTCGCTTTTCACTTTATTATCGCCCTCCGTTTCTTTTAAGCAATGATCCGAAATCCTCGTCATCGGAATCTTCTACCTTACTTATGTCGTACAGGTATTTTTCCGAATACGAATCAATCTTTGATTCATAACAACCTTCATATGCCTTATGCTTCGTGCAGAATTCCTGGCATTTGTAATATCTCTCAAGCATGCTCCACATTACATATCCGCAGTTTGCCTCGGTTACGACGCACTCTCCGGGTTCAAAATGCGCAAGCATACTTTTCGGTACCCGCCTTATTGTTTCTATCTGATACTGATCTATCTCGGGCCCCACGCCGTTAAGTGCGCTGAGCGGAGATATTCGGGTATATTCTCCGCACCCCTTTGAAAACTCCTCAAGGGTGTTCGGGTTATTGGTTCCGAGCATTATCTGAACATTAAGATTGTCTCTTATTATCATAGCAGTTTCCTTACCGTACACCTCGTCCAGCTGAGCAAAGGATTGTATTATAAGGATAAAGAACACATTGCGGCCTGCAGACGCCGATATGCTTGTCTTAAAATTTTCGATACAGGGGAAATTTCCGAATTCGTCAAGTATGAAATAAAAGGGTATATCAAGACAGCCGTTCGGCATCCCGGTAGCTATTGTTATAAGTCTGCTGTATGCGTCCTGCACAAACAGACTGATTACACGATAGTGGGCTTCAAGCTCATCCTTGTATTCAATGAAAACCGCGGTAGGCTTTTCTATGATCGACGGAACTTCGAATGAGTTGCAGCTTGTTATGCTTCTGACCTTGCTCTCTCGGAACGGAGCCATTTTGGTGGTAAAAATACAGATTATATTTTTTCTTGTATTGTCTGCCTGGTCAATAAAGTTATCCTTGGCAATCATATATGCCATCGAGTTTTTCGAACGTCCGGTGAAATATCCTAAGTCCTCAAAATAGTTGCGATGACTTTTGAAAGCGGAAAAAACAGTGAAAATGGTGCTGAAAGAAAAGGTCTCCTCGGTTATAGGCGGCCATTTGGGGTTACGGCTTTCCTCGCGGCTGTCTTCAAGCATGCCCCAGAGAATAGACTGAAGAACAAGCTTTGCCGAGTTTTCCCAATAGGGATCCCGGTGGTTTTCAACCGGGATCATCATGGTGGAAAGTGCTTCGATATCGTTGCCGACATCGTCAAGCGCTATGGATGCCACGCGGTAAAGCATTTCATCGAGCGCCTTCTGGCTCTCGTATATTTTGCCGCGAAAGCGGTTTCTGATGCCTGTATCGGTTTTTACCGCTTCAACTTCATTGTATATGTCGTATGCCGCATGATAGCTTCTGTATATAGGTGTCAACGGATTCCAATGCTCTGAATGAAGGGCATCACGGAGATTGAGGAGCAGTGTGTCATATCCCTCATTTTTAAGCTCCTCGGAGGTCAGACGAAAGATCTCTCCCTTTGGATCCGATATGAACATTGATTTCTTTCTTTTTTGTTTTGCAAAGGAAAGTATTGTAGGAATAACAAAGGATGTGGTTTTTCCCATCCTTGTAGCGGCTATAACTCCGACATGGTTTCCCTGCGGAGTATATATCTGACGGAGCCTGCCGTCCTCTCCGCGGAAGCAGGCTTTAAGTACACCGTCAAGCTCAAGCTTCGGAAGATCATCGTAACAGACGCTGTTATTCTCGATCATACGGGGGTCGTTATAATCGATAAGCTCTGTGTTTTCGTAGCCGCTAAGCAGTATTTTATTTGCGTCCATTATTTGCACCTCCAAATCCGAAGCCGCAGGGTTCTTTTGTCATATTACAGAACTCTGACAGCATTTCCTCGGTTAATACAATTTTTTCGTTTATTTTGCGATTTCTGCGTATTGCAGCATCTATCGTATTTTCGGCTTTGTCAAGTCCGAGATTGACTATTTTGTCCATAGCGCTCTCGGTTATGGAAATATCTCCGGTTTTATAAAGTCTGCTTTTTTCGGAAATAAACGACAACACCGCGCTTCTTGTTTCGCTCGAAGAAACATCGGAAAGCACTATGCTTTCACAATACCCTTCAAGTAGCTTGGCATTTTCCCGGTCGCAGAAGCATACCGGAAGTATCTCGCCGAGATTAAGCACTATCGCAGGATTTGAAAGTCTGAATTTTGAACGTTTGGTGGTTATAAGAAAGTTTTTTATCTGGCACATAACCGATTCTTTGATTTTTCCGAGCAAAAAGAAAAAATACACATTGAGTTTATCCGCTCTGCAGTTTTTGACAAGTATGTTTCTTTCGTTAGGCTCAAAGTCGTATTCGTTCAGATCGGACGCCTCAAATCTTTCGATATGGACAACATCCGACGCGCCTTTTATCGCATCGGCATATATGCGGAGCATATACTGCGAGGAGGATGATATGCAGACCGGGCGGTAGCCCTCGTATATACGGAGATCGGAGTTCACAAAGCTCTGAATGACAGTGCTCTGCTCTTTTTCTCTGAAAAACGATATTCTGTCAAAGTTGTCAGAATCACCGTAGGTCAGTGGAACCATATCGAAATGGCAAAGCTCAAGCGGAAGTCCGGAAATAGCCATTATCTGTTCCTTCGAATACGAAAAAACAAGATTTTCTTTTTCGGTTAGCGAAAGAGTTTTATGATAAATGATCTTGGCATATGCAGATGAAAAGATCTCTCTTTTAAGTATACCCATGCCGAAGGCACGCACGAGCATTTTATGCTCATAGGTCTCGCTGCCCGAAATATATCCGTATTTTCTTTCGCACAGTGAAAGCAGAAGCCCGTATGGTGAATTGTCGATTGAAAGGCAAAGGCGCTTGAGGTTGATTTCCGTCGTGTTTCCGTAATAAAGCGCAAGAAGAATTGACGGAATATCATACCACGATGCAGCGGCTTCAAGTGTTTTCAGCCCTCTTGCCCTGTCCTTTGCGCATATTATTCCCTCGCACTGCATAATTCCGAGAATGCGCATGAAAAATATATCGCCTAGCAATGCCTTGCCTGTTATGTATTGATATATTGATGTCGCCGTAGCCTCGGAGGCGTATTTTATACCGTGGCTTGCGGCGTTAATGATCGCGTTACCTTTTATGTTTATGAGCGCATCGGTCAGCTCGTCATACACATAAGACGTAGATATCATCCCAAGATATTGTTTTGCTCTGAGATGTCTGTAATAGTCCTTTTCGGTGGATATTGCGGAAATTTCACTCGATCTGATCATGTTGTAGATTCTGTCGGCTTCATTTTCGTTCATGAAAAAGGTTTGTCCGAGAGATGAAAAAAGCTCTTTTTCATGTTCTCCGAAATTTCCGAGCGTTGCCCGGAGCATAAAAAACTGCGAAAGAAAAAGCTCTGTAACACTGTCAATTACCATAAACAATCACCTCCCTGTTAAATGCCTTGTTCGGCACATCTATGACCTCGTCAATAAGTCCGTATTCGAGTGCCGCTTCCGCGGTGAGTATATAATCTCTGTCTGTATCGCGGCTGATCTCCTCAATGCTTTTTCCGGTATTTGCGGCGAGCGTGCAATTGAGCCAATCCCTTGTACGTTTTATGTGATCTGCGGCGATTATAAGATCGGACGCCTGTCCTTCTCTGACACCGGCAAGAGGCTGGTGGATCAGAATTTCGGAATTTTTGGTGGCGCGTCTCATTCCGCGCGTTCCGGAGCTGAGCAGAAACGCCGCCATACTTGCCGCCATTCCGACGCATATGGTCTGTATCTTGCACGAGCAAAAGCCCATAGTATCGTAAATTGCCCGTCCGTCGGAAACCGAGCCCCCGGGACTGTTAAGAACCAGAGTGATTACCCTTTCTTCTGTCGGGATGCCATCTTTTATCATTTTTGCTTCATACGCAAAAATTCTCTGCACTACGTCAAGTGCAACATTTTCATCGATCGGACGGAATATGTAAATATAATTGAATCCCGTTTCTTCGATCGATGAATTTACAGGTAAGTTATCTTTCGTGTAATCCATAGCAGATGCCTCCTTATTTCCTTCCTAAAAATGCGGTTACAAATAATAAAACGACCGTGCGATACATTTTTCGCACGGTCGGATAAAAAATTTTTTAATTTTTTTGTTTTTGATTTTTTGGGAATTTTATTGCTCTTTTTTCTTTTTTGTCAATAAATCCCGGATCGCACAGCACCGTTCCCGACGCCGTGATTTTTTTTAGCCTTTGCCCTTTTTCAATTACCTCTTAAATTATTTTAATTATATTTTAATTGATTTTTGTTTTTGATCTGATTCAATGAGTCATACATGGCTTCTGGATTATCATACTGTCGAGCTCTTTGGTGTATATATCCAATGCTCTGAGTAAAATTGCCGTTTCATCGTTCTTATCGAACAGCAATATTAAAGACAAAAAGGTATTCCATGTCATTTTGCGTTTTCTCGTTTCGATCGAAACAATAGTATATCTGCTGCTTCCGATCAGCTCAGCAAGCTCTTCCTGCGACAGTCTGAGTTTTTTTCTCAGTACCGGCAGATTATCTGTCATTCTCTCAATCAATACCTCTCTTTCAGGGGATTCCAAAATCACAGCCTCCTTTCATTATTTGAATCACACCGTATCATGACGGTGTTTAAGCTTTTGCCTCCTTTTTGGAAGCTACCGAAAGAATCATAACTGCATTCTTAATTATACGACTTTTTTCCTTTGGGATCTGTCTCTCTGCGACTTGCGCGGATCATAGCCCTTGCAGCTTTAATGCTTACCCTGTTGTTAATCTCTTCCATTTTAACTGCTACTTGGGCAATATTCCTTTTGAAATCAGGTTGCTGTTCCTTCTGAGAATTCAGCTCGTCGTATAGAATCTGATAGCTTTTTACAAGCTCAAAGCATTTTTGGCATTTTCTTATGTGCCTGTTTACACGCGTCAAAAGCTTTTTTGAGTCAGCGTTCAATTGATCAAGAGTAACAAATTCAATAATTTCATTTGCCGTTAGGTGATTCTGATCTTCCATCGCCCGTTACTTCCTCAGTTCCATTTCTTTTTTGATTTTGTTGTTCATTCTGTAATACCAATCGCTCTGCGATTTCTTCCCTCCCTGTTTTGTAAAAAATTCATTATATTTTGTATCCCCGTAGGTTTTTCCGTCTTTCCAAAGCTCATTAAGCGCCTGCAGAATTTTTGCATTCTGCTCTTCACTTATATCAAGCCAGGCTATGTACTTTGCCTCCGAGGTAATAATGTCATACATCTCCGACAATTTTATATTTTCAAAATAGCTTATTATCATATTGTTGCAATTAATAGAGGAGATATTATATTTGGCTATATACACAAATCTCGCTATCCAAGATATTACCGCATAAATTCCCATATCGACTGTAAGCGCCGTATCAAATGCGTACCTGAGTCTTTCGATCCTTTCCGGCGCATCATCATCTTCTTCGGGCTGAACAAGACTTTCATTGATACTGTCAATATCGACAGAGCTGTTTACTCTGTTTGTCATTTTAAAATAATCGAGTGTAGCATTCCGCGCTACGGTGATGATCCAGCGTTTAAAGCCTTCGGGATCGTAATTGACTTTACCGTTCGGACCGTCCTTTAAAAGAAACATATCCAATGTTTTTTTCATAAGCGACATCTCAATGTCCGATATTATTTCATCAACACTGCTGTTCGTCTTAAAATGTTTATAGCTTTTGCACCAATGTTTGACCTTCGGTTTCAGTACGGTCTCCGCAATATCGCAAAGTGTATCAAAGCGCACATCGTCACGATTCAGCATCTCGTCTACCATCTTTTTGAACTTTCTGTTATAGTCTGCGTCTTTAAATCCCAATTCCATCACCTTCCTTCTTACAAGCGATTGAGATCTGTTTTCTTCTTTTTTTCATTCTATATGTCGCATTATACAACATTATGTTTATGCTGTCAATATTCTGTAATCAAAGAACCTGATTTTTCTCGAATTTCTCCGACTTATACAACAAATATAATATTTTACTGGTAATTATATGCAAATATTCTCAAATGCAGGCAACCGCGCCGTTCCTGCTTAAACCCCGGGTTGTAAAGCTGCTTTACAACCACAGGTTGAGAAGATGCGCTCATACACCGGTATTTTTGCCGGAATCGTCTGAAACAATAAACCACGCGGTTATTGTCAAAACGGAATTGTTGTGGTAAAATAATTACAGATTCAGAAGCTTATCCGGATAAAAGCGCGAGGGTCAATCAAAATTAAGCAATGCAAAGGAAATAAATAATTATGTATAACATGAAAAATATAGGAAAGTCGATTTCATCCTGCAGAAAAAAGCTCGGAATGACGCAGGAAGAGCTCGCTGAAAAACTCTGTATCTCCGCGCAGGCGGTATCAAAATGGGAAAACGGCATAGGATATCCCGACATCACTCTTGTACCGGCAATATCCGAGACGCTTAAAATTTCTCTTAATGACCTTTTCGGTGCATCCGATGACATCGGCAGAGAGGAACTTCCCTCCGAATACGAAGGTCTTGATCTTATTACGTCAGACGGAAGCGCGGCAATATATTCAAACAAGCAGGTCTCGGAAACAGGCAATGACGGAACCGTCATTTTCTCGGACGGCAGTACGGCAAGTCTCAAAACTATGACGGCAGTCAACCGCGGTACGGGTGAGATCAGAATTTACGATATAGATGATATCATTGAAAGAAAGCCCCGCAAAAAAATTCCCGACAGCAAATGCACCGGGGTCTACGATAATATTAAAAGCATCAGTCTTTCGCTTGCGCATAACTGTAATGTTACGATATCAGAAGCAACCGACGGCAAGACATCGTTTGAAGCTGTCGGCTCCGACACCTTTCTCTCGCTTTTCTCTGTCGAAGCTATAAATGAAACGCTTAAATTCAAGGTCGAATCGCTCAATCGCAAAAGCAATAGCAACAGCGAAAACAAAATAATAATCAAGACCGGATTTTCTGTCGGAAACGAGCTGAACGTTAACATAGCCGGTTCAAGCGATATAAGCTGCGATGTTGATTTTAACAGTGCAAAGCTGCAGATAACGGGCAGTGGGGATATCACCGCGACGAATTTCAAAACCTGCAACGCAGGCATAACAGGCTCGGGAAACATTGAGCTTTCGGAGGCTTCGGAAAAGCTGAAGGTCGTCATAACAGGCTCCGGAGATTTTTCATGTGACCGTGCGAATGACCCGCAGCTTACCGTAACGGGTTCCGGTGATATTGATATCAAAGAAATAAGCGGTGAGGCATCGGCAACCATGACCGGCTCCGGTGATATTACGATCGGAGGCAATGTGCATACGATAAATATTAAGACAAGCGGGACCGGCGACATATACGCTTCAAAGCTTACGACGGAAAGCGCAAGTATAAGAGCTGACGGCCCGTGTAACGTAACCATCGGAAGAATAATCAACGGTTCGGAAGAAAAGCTCTCGAAAACAAGCACGCTCAAGGTCATCAAAAGAGGTTAAGCTGTCAAAAAGCCGGATAGCCCCGCTCAAAGAAAATAAATATAAAAAACGGGTGTTTATAACTCAATCAGTTATAAACACCCGTTTTGGTGCGAGAAACGGGACTTGAACCCGTACGGTGTGAACCACACGCCCCTCAAACGTGCGCGTCTGCCAGTTCCGCCACTCTCGCATGACAACATTAGATATTATACTCATATTTTACGGTTTGTCAAGCCCTTTTTTCAAAAAAATCCATTTTGAAAGGAATTTTTTCGTTTTGAAGACGGGAAAAGCGTACGGCTCAGTCAGGGAATATATTTATGAAAAACAATATAGAGGGCTTTGAGAACGCCCGGCTTCTCATGACCGCCTGCGAAATAGGTGTCAGGAAAAGCCGGATGATAGACGGAGAATATATTCTTACGGGCGACGATCTTAAAAATCTGAAAAAACTCCCCGATTCAATAGCCTTTGGAAATTACGATATTAATATTCACAACCCCGCGGGGAGCGGGACAAGTCATTATTTCTTTGCGCCGGGCGAGTATTATTCGATTCCGTATCGCAGTCTTATCCCGAAAAAAATTTCAAATCTGCTTGTTGCAGGAAGGTGCATCTCCGTCGATCATGACGCGCAGGCATCTATACGCATAATGCCGATAGTCTGCACCCTCCCTCGGAGGGGCTGCGGGGACTGCGGCATCGCTTTGCGTGTCCGACAGCTACAGTCCGACCGAGCTTGATGTTTGCAAATTACGTCGAACGCTCAGGGAAAACGGCGCTCTGTGTTAAAGCATATTAACAAAAAATCCGGCACATTTCGGAATGACGTCTATGCCCTGTCATCTGATAGCATTATGCTTTTTCCTGTATTCAGAGCCGCAAGCCCTTGATATCCTTGATCCGTGTCAATATCACATTCGTACTTACGGATATCACCCCGGGAAGGCTGTCAATAACATCATGCAAAAAGCTTTCCGCTTCATTCTGATCTGCTGCGACGGCATGAACGTGCAGATGGCATTTACCGGTCGTCCTGTATATCTGAGTGACGGTCGGGCATTCGTTCAATATATTTATGACCTGTGAAAATGTCTCCGGAGCCGATTCTATTTCGAAATAGCATGAGACTGCTCCGCCAAGCTTTTGCGGATTGATTATTGTTGTATATTCTTCGATTATTCCCCGCTCCTCAAGCGCATCGATATGGTTTTTTATTGCAACACGCGAAACGCCGAGCTTTTCTCCTATCTCGGAATAGGTATATCTCGCATTTTCTATAAGCAAGGCAAGAATCCCGCGATCCAGCTCTTCAAGTCCGTTAAGATACATTTTTATCACCTCATACACAGTATATCATATTGTGTATGCTTTTTCAAGTACAAATCAAACAATTATATTGCAAAATGCAATTTCTATATTGCATTTTGCAATCAAATATGCTATAATACGTTCGATTATTAATTATATTGTTTCCGGTGAAGGTATGTATCGCGATTTAACAAAAGGAAGTATAACAAAGGAGCTTATATTTTTCGCTTTGCCGATGATGGCGGGAAATTTACTGCAACAGCTTTATAACATAACTGATACTTTTATTGTCGGGCAGGCGCTCGGCAGAGACGCACTTGCCGCTGTCGGCTCGGCATATGCGCTCATGACCTTTTTAACCTCGGTCTTTCTTGGGCTTTCAATGGGAGCGGGGGCTCTTTTTTCAATTTACATAGGAAAGGATGATAAGGATTCCCTGAAAAAAGCCATTGCGCAAGCATTCGGGCTTATAATGTCGGTAACGGTTTTATTCAATATCGCAGTATATGTTTTTACCGATCCGATACTTGAATTTTTAAAGGTTCCCGATGAACTGCTTTTCTCCATGCGCGAGTATCTGTTGATCATATTTGCGGGACTTGTTGCTACGTCAGTCTACAATTTTCTTTCCTGCCTTATGCGTTCGGTCGGAGATTCGGTAACGCCTCTTATATTTCTCGGAGCCTCTGCCCTGCTGAACATAGGACTTGATCTTCTGTTTGTGCTCGTATTTGATCTGGGAATTGCAGGTGCGGCAGCGGCAACGGTAATAGCTCAATATGTATCGGCGTCAGGACTTTTTATATATGCGGTTTTCCGTTACCGCGAATTCATGCCGACAAAAAAGCACATAAAATTTAACGGTAAAATATTGGGTGAGATATGCGATCTTTCGCTCTTAACCTGTACGCAACAGTCGGCTATGAATTTCGGTATTCTGCTTATTCAAAGGCTTGTTGACAGCTTCGGCGCCATCACCATGGCAGCATTTGCGGCGGCGGTCAAAATAGATTCATTCGCATATCTGCCGGTCCAGGATTTCGGAAACGCTTTTTCTACCTTTGCGGCACAGAATTACGGTGCGGAAAAGCATGACCGCTTGCGTGAAAGTATGAAAAAGGCGACGATAGCTTCAGCCGCCTTTTCGATCGTTATCTCGGCGCCTGTGTTTGCATTTGCCGGCCCTCTTATGCGTATTTTCGTAAAAGCGGAAGAGGTCGCTGTAATCGAATGCGGCGTCAGATATCTGCGGATTGAAGGTGCGTTCTATGCCGGAATCGGATGTCTATTTCTGCTTTACGGCTTTTACCGTGCTGTAAAGCGTCCCGTAATATCTGTTATACTTACAGTTGTTTCTCTCGGCACCCGCGTGGCTCTGGCATATATTCTTGCTCCGATAATAGGCGAGACAGGCATCTGGATATCTATTCCGATAGGTTGGGGGCTTGCAGACCTGATCGGATACGGCATTTATATTTTCAAATTCAAAAAGCGTAAAGGTTGAATTCCGTCATCAAAATAAAAGATCGGGGTTGCCGCATTAAGCGACAACCCCTTTTATATTTGATTTACAAAAATATATGTAATCTATTTGGCAGCTCTCATTTCATCAAGCTTGTTTGTTATCATAACGACGCCCGTTTTGATATCATCGATCCCCGCAACAAGGCTTTCCATGGGACACGGACCGTTTTTAGCACGGTTCATAATATGTTCTGTACGTTTACCAAAGCTGACCACTATACCGTGGCTTTTCAGAAACGCTTCCGCGCTTTCGGATATCACCTCAGCATATACCTCTTTAATACCCGCCTTAACAAAAAGCATTGCAGTCGCTTTTCCGACCACACGGTCGGCTGCACAATGCCCTGAAAGCTCCCTGCCCTCACGCAGAAAGTCAACCATCGGTGCGAAACCGCGTTTATCGCTCACAATAATGTTTCCGTCCTTGCAAAGTGCGAGCGTATGTCCTTCAAGGTTTTTTATGGCAGCCTCAAGATCATTCATCTTCATTTCAGTTTTCATCGCTGTTGTTCTTTCTAAGGAGATATCCGAGCCCGATAACAATCAGGGGAACAAGCACTGCCTGAATTGCAAGACCTACAAAGCCCGTTTTAATTTGTCCCCATATCATAGCGGTGGAAAAGGGTGTGATACCTGCAAAAACAGTTACCAAAAGCATAAAGAATGCTCTGCCGCATATTTCGGCTGCGATAACAGCCGGGAAAGCCATCCATAAGTGCTTTTCGATCATTTTACTGAACATTCCGGAAACAAGTGCGAACATTGCAAGTTCTGCCATCATGAAAGGAAGTCTGGCAGCCGCAGGCATGGGCGAGCCGAAAGCCGAGGTAATAAGATAGCTCACAAACGGGGAGAGTACGCCGACCGCAGTTCCCCAACGAGCGCCGAGGATACAGCTGCCGAGAAGCACCGGCAGATACATCGGCAAGAGCATAACTCCCGCCTGTGCGCCGACTGCAAGGTGAGCTATCTGCGGAAGAACGACGGCAAGCGCGATCATTCCGGCTGAGATCAGTGATTTGAGCGTTATTTTCATGCGCAGCGAAAGCTGCTTTCTTTCAAGTACATTATCTATCATGTTATTTCACTCCTCTGCGAAAGTATTCTGTTATTTTTTCATTATTGCCTGTTGCTTTACTCTGAACGGGCAGCGTCTGTCGCAATGACCATAGCCTATGCAGGCGTCTGCGCTTATTTTCAGCTTGCTGTAATGGTCATGTGCCATCCCGTCTCCCGCAAGAGAAAGGTCATATTATTTACTGACAAGTCCCGTGTCGATAACCTTGTTTGCGACCGACGGGGCATGTGATGAAAATCCTATATGATGTACGATACCGCGGGCTTTGAGCTCACATATACAATCAGGTTTTCCGTTTTTGATTATCTCGTCAAAATCGTTTTCCTCGTCAACGCAATGCAGAAATCCGAAATCGACGTAATCCGTACCGAGCTTTTCAGGCTCCCGCTCAAATGTTGACCTGATCTTTCCTATATCTCTTGAACAGCCGTACTCGCCGTTTTTATCATAAATGGCTTCGAAGTGAAGCTGAAAATATACCTTTCCATGGTTTCCTTTGATTGCCCTTCCGAACGGTTCATAAACGGACGCTCCGCCGCACAAAGGTCAAAAAAATTATACCGTGTGTAATCGCTTCGCGGATCACAGCTTCGATTTCATCGGGAGCTGCGCTTTGGATACCGTCCATTCCGAGTCCGAGCGTACTTATCGTTTCGGTACCGCACGGAGCTTTCTGTATTCCGTCATTTGCTCTCAAACTCCTTTGCAACGTCTTTGAGCAGGTCTCTTATATGAAGATGCTGGGGGCAGACTCTCTCGCACTTACCGCAGCTTATGCAATCCGACGCCTTTCCGTTTCTTTTTGTATATACCTCGCTGTAATAATAATTCGCGTTCCAATCGTGGTATATCTGCTTGGCGTTCATACAGGAGAACAGATCCGGGATAGAGATATGCTTCGGGCATCCGTCCGTGCAGTAGCGGCAGGCGGTGCATGGAATAAGTTGCACATTTCTGATTATATCGCAAACCTTTTCGACCGCTTCGACTTCTTTTGGGTCAAGAGGTCTGAAATCCTTCATAAAAGAAAGATTGTCCTTCATCTGTTCCATATTGCTCATTCCGGAAAGCACCATAAATATTCCGTCAAAGCCTGCCGCGAAGCGTATCGCATAGCTTGCCGCGCTGCCGCCGTTAAGCTTTTCCAATATCTCCTTTGCTTCCACCGGAAGATTTACAAGGTTGCCTCCCTTTACCGGCTCCATTACTATAACGGGTTTATTATGCTTTCTGCAAACCTCATAGCATTTACGCGACTGAACAGCAGGGTCGTCAAAATCAACATAGTTCAGCTGGATCTGAACGACCTCCACCTGCGGATATTCCGTAAGTATTTCATCAAGCACCTCGGCTTTATCATGGAAGGAAATACCGAAATGCTTTATCTTTCCCTCCTTCTTAAATTCAAGCGCGGTCTCATATGCGCGGCACTTCTTGAACTTTTCAAATATTTCCTTGTTTTGTGAATGCATTAGATAAAAATCAAGATAATCTACGCCTAAGATTTCAAGCTGACTTTCAAAGAACGGTCTGATATCCTCCTGCGCTTTGAAAAACGGTGCTGTCAGCTTATCTGTAAGAATGTAACTTTCTCTCGGATAGCGTTTTGTCAATACTTCACGAATGGCAATTTCGCTTTTTCCGCTGAGATAACCGTGAGCGGTGTCAAAATAGTTGAAGCCTTCGGAAAGATAGAAATCCACCATGCGGTTGAATTCTTCCATATCGACCTCGCCGTCTTTCATGGGAAGCCTCATACATCCGAATCCAAAATTCTTTTTAATGTCTTCAAAATAATTCATTCTGTTAAGCCCATCCTTTCTGATTTTTGGTTTTCGGTTTTTCAGTTTTTATTTTTCAGTAAATAAATACGATATTCCCCAAACAGTTTTAATCGGAACTTATTTCAAAAGCTTGCCTGCACTGAATGCCTTGCCGCTGACCTCGCCGAGCTCAACATAATTGTTGTTGAAGGGATCAAAGGTTATCGGTCTTGCCTTCCTTATGTCAACATTGCCGTTTTCGTCAAGGACCTTTTCGTCAACGCTTACGTTTACTATTTCCGCAACAAGGCGTCCGGTCGAGGGGTCATAGCTTTTAAGCCTGCATTCAACCGCTACCGCGAGCTCTTCAATCAGCGGCGCGTCGACAAATTCAGATTTTACGGCATGGAATCCTGCCTTGGCAAATTTATCATGTACGGAATTTCCCGATACCAAACCTACATAGTCGCATTCGGCAGTATGGGCTGCGTCAGCCATGCTTACCGTAAACGCTTTTCTTGCAAGAATGTTTTTTGTGGTCTTATGTCCCGAGCTTATGCACATTGAAAGCTCATCGCCGTCGCTGATCCCACCCCAGGCGGCATTCATTACATCGGGTATTCCGTCTTCGCCGTAGGTGGCAATAATGAAGACGGGCTGCGGATAGGTTTACGGTTTTGCTCCGAAATTTTTTCTCATGTTTTTTTCCTCCATCATTTTAATTGATTTTTGATTATCATTAAGGCTCCGATTAAAATATCGCAAAACAAAGGATGGATCAATTGCATTTATCCTTATTCCAGGTAAGCTTTCCGGTTTCAACAGCGACCTCGTAGCGTGCTATCTTATAATTCAGTCGTTCAAGCGTTGAGTCTATTTTTTTCTTTTGTTCGATAAGCGCTTCCCGCTGTTCCTTTAAAAGCTGCAATCTCTCTCCGAAAGTTGAATCGCCGAGCTGATAAAGTCTCACATATTCGATTATCGCTTCGATAGGCAATCCGGCATTCCGCATACAAAGTACGAGTTCGATCCAACTCCGATCCTTATCGGTATAATTCCGTATTCCGCCGGCAGTCCGTGTTACCGGAGGAATCATGCCAATCCTCTCGTAATATCTGAGTGTATCATCGGAAATTCCGTATTTTTCGCTTACTTCTTTTATAGTCACCATATCGCCTCCTTTGTTTTGATATATTATACACCTTGGAGTTTACTCAAAGTCAAGATGTAAATTATATTTTTTTGAATTTTTATATAATTTTTGAAAAAGAAAACACCGTACCGTATCGGCGGCAGGTGTCAGATATATTTTATACGATCAGGATGTGGTTAAAATATGTAAAATAAAACAAAAAACCCGAACGCTATTGCATTCGGGCTTCTTGATGATCCATCGGAGAGTCGAACTCCGGACACCATGATTAAAAGTCATGTGCTCTACCTACTGAGCTAATGGATCAATCCGCTGGTTCAATAAAAGCTTCTCTTGAACCGACCTGTATATAATATCATATTATTTTCGATTTGTCAACACAAAATTACAAATACGCGCGTACAAAAATGTTTTGAAAATCAGGATGTTTTTTGTATATATTGCCAAATATCATGCGATATTCCGAGCTTTGATGAGGCACAGCAATCTCATGTATCGGAAAGAAGTCTTTTCAGTGTCTCCGCAAACTGCGAAATTGTCGGTTCGGAAATTGTCGGCACATCGATATCCGATTCTGCGTCGTTTACATCGTTTCCGTTAAAATACGCCGCGCGCATCATCTTAAGAATAATTCTGTCAATTTCCCTCTGACGCTCCGGTCTCAGATTGGCTCCGAAATAATCGCATCCGAAAGCGGTATTCCGCAGATCTGCGGGAATATATTTTTCAAGATATCCTTTGTAATCGTCTGCCATACCGCAGCAGATAAAGAACCCGTGAATTTTCGCCGTCAAAGCGTCGTGATTGGCATTTACATATTCCGTGAATACCTTGCCGGGCTTCCCCATTCTTATGGAGGTACCGAGCACTATCGCGTCAAAGCTCATGACATCGGGGCTTTCCTTTGAAAGATCGGCAAGCGTCACATCATAATAGAGCACGCCGTTTGCCGCCGCAAGGTCTTTTTTGAGAATATTTGCGCAATCCGCGGCTGTACCCGACTTTGAATAGTATGCTACAAGAATTTTCATAATATACAACTCCGATAGATTCCGTACTTTTTATGAAGTTTTTCGGTTATAGTAAAATCAGGATTACGTCTTACGCGAAAAATTCATCTGCCATATCTTTGGCTTTTGCCTCTATAAGCTCATCTGCGTGCGTCATTGAGTATTCGACCGTAACGCCCTCCGAGATCGAATACATCTTGGTAACACCCATTTCGTACAAAGCTTCGGCTCCCTCGCCGATACACCCAGAAATAACGCACACGGGGATATTCCGTTTCGCCGCACGTTGCGAAATTCCGGAAATAACTTTGCCGCAGGCGCTTTGACCGTCGGTCTTACCCTCACCGGTAACCACAAGAATACAATCGTCAAGCAGCGAATCAAAACCGATAATATCAAGCACTGCGTCAATTCCGGACACAATTTCAGCGTTACAGAATGCAATCAAAGGCACGGATATCCCGCCTCCCGCTCCTGTTCCGGGAACCTCCGATATTTTTCTGCCGCACATACGGTCAACGATCGCGGCATAATGCTCCATTCCGCTCTCAAGACGTGCAAGCATTTGCGCGTCGGCACCTTTTTGAGGTGCATAGACATAAGTAGCGCCGTTTTTTCCGAGAAGCGGGTTTGTAACGTCGCAGGCGATAACTATTTTGCATCTTCCGGCTGAAAGTCTCCTGTCAAGTCCGGATACATCTATTGATGAGATATCTTCAAGCGTTCCGCCCGTCGGCACAAAAGCATTTCCGTTTTTATCTGTAAACCGTATGCCGAGTGCCGATGCCATGCCGCAGCCGCCGTCATTTGTGGCACTGCCGCCAACCGTCAGCATTATCCGTTCCGCGCCGCGGTCAAGTGCGTCAGATATCATTTCGCCTACTCCGAAGGTAGTTGCCGTCATCGGATCCCTCATGTCGGTGTCAGCCGTTTGCAAAAGCGTAAGTCCTGCGGCTCCCGCCATCTCTATCACCGCGGTTTTTGCGGCGCAGACCGTTTTATTACCGTGCTTCATATCTTGGGCGACACTGTCGGTCTTTAATGTTTCTTTGATACCGTAGTCGGCGTTTATTTTATTGCCGAGCGGTGCGGTTACGCAAACGCTGACAAAACCATCGCCGCCGTTTACGGAAATGAGCGCGTCAAGTGTACCCTCGCCTCCGTCTGCGACAGGCAGGCATATTATATCGGTTTTTCCGTTTCCGGCGTTTTCGCAATATCTGCCGAAATTTTTCGATGCTCTGATTCCTTTTGCAACAGCCAGGCCCGCAAGAGCCGAGGAAATGCTTCCCTTGAAGGAATCGGGGCATACTACCACTTTATGCGTTGAATTCATGTACACTCCGTCCTTATTCGCCGTCGGTCATCACCGCAAGCCTTTTTGCTCTTTCATATGCGCGATGAACGAATTCTTCCATCGTGATATCATTATAAAAGCCCGATTTGCGCGGCATGACCTCAAGCGTCAGCGGACCCGTATAATTATACTTTACAAGTCTTGCCGCAACCGATTCAAAATCGATATTGCCGTCAAACGGAAGCATATGATCATCCTTGTTATAAATACATCTGTTATCGTGGATATGGGTGCATACAAGCATTTTGCCGAACATTCCCATGTAATCCCTGCCTGGTGTGAAGCAATTCTCGTGACCGACATCCCAGCAAAATCCTACGAAAGGATTATTTTCATAATATTCAAGCATTACACCTATATTGCCGATCTTACGCTGATTCTCAAACGCAATAACGACTCCCTGTTTTTCGGCGTGCTCAACAAGCTGTCTGAAATGTGCAAAGCCTGCGTCGCAGGGTGCCGGAGCGTCAGTTCCGGAGCTCAGATGCACAACTGCCTTTCCGACACCGGCTGATTTGCATACATCGACCGTTTTTATAAGTCTTGAGAGCATGGTCTCACCTGCAAGGTTATCGAACCATATATCGTTTATACCGTCAAACGGCGCGTGAAGCGTTTCGTATTCAAGTCCGTATTTTGCAAGAAGCTCCGGAATCGTTCCGTCTGCGGTTTCGGCTCTTACTCCCGAAAATACGCAATCGAATCCCGCCTCCGCAACATACCGTATATTTTCCTCGGTGGTTACACCTTCGGTCTTTACAAGATTAATGCCAAGTTTTCTCATGATCAATTATTGCATCCTTTATGTAGTCATAAAGCACTGCGCAACCGTCAAGGCGATCCCGCAGTGCTTTTAAGATATTTGTATTTTAATCGGATATTATATAATAATCAGAAATTTCCTTTTTCTCCGCATTCGGGGCAGAACTTAAAGGGTTTATCCGATTTGTATCCGCATTTGCAGGTATACTCGTCAAGCGGACGCTTTGCTCCGCATTCCGAGCAGAATTTGCCGGTATTCTCCTTGCCGCACTCCGGACATACCCAGCCCTTCGGTGCTTCAGGCTTTTTCTCTCCGCATTCCGAGCAGAATTTACCGGTGTTTTCGTTTCCGCAAGCAGGGCATTTCCATGTATTGGCATCGGCTTCTGCAGCAGCTTTGGATATCTTTTCTTCCTCTGCGGCTGCAGCAGCTGCCTTTTTGTCCTCGTCAAGCTTACGGGCGGTATCGATCAGCGTTGCCTGTGAGCCCTGTGCGGAATTCATGGCGCCCTGCGCCATACCGAAGCCCATAAAGCCTGTCATTGCGCCTGCACTGTTCTTGGAAGCGTTCTTCATTGCTTCCATCTGTGCGTATGCAAGTCCGCCCGCCATAGCGTTCGGATCGCTGTGCATAACATTTGTATCGAAAGCCTCGATCCTTTCGCGGCTCTTATCATCGGGGGTGACCTTTGCCAAAGCAACAGACGCTATTTCGATACCTCTGCCCGCACGCCATTCTTCGTCAAGCGTATCGGACATGAATTTTGCTATCTCTCTCTGCTTCTGCGGCAGCTGGCTGAATTTTATACCGTCATTGGCGCAGAGCGAAAGTGAAGTATCAAGTGCGGTCATGAACTCGTCGGTCGCCATGCTTCTGAAGTTATCGGCAGTATAAACATCGCCGATATTTCCGGCAAGAGAAGCATAGAAAACTATCGGGTCGGTGATTTTGAAGCTGTACTGCCCGAAATAACGGATATAAAGCACGGTTCTGTAATAGGGATCATCGTAAGGCATTGGGGTGGAGGTGCCGAACTTATTGTTCATTATCTCTTTTGTATTGACATAATAAACTCTCTGTACCTTACCGGTGTCTCCGCCGAAGGTAAATCTCTTTCCGAACTGCTTAAAGGATGCGCCGATACCTTTGAAAAATCCGCCAGTAAACACCGAAGGTTCCGTTGAAGAGTCCCAAACAAATCTGCCTGCTTCACCGCAGAATTCAACGATCTTTCCGTCCTCAACTATAAGTGCCGCCTGTCCCTCGTTTACGGCAACGACCGAGCCGTTTGAAATTATATCGGTATTTCCTTTGTTATTTCCTTTTGTCTGTTTATAGCCCTTTACAACGAGCTGTTCGTTTGTCATTGAATCGCAATGAAAATATTCTTTCCACTGATCTTTTAATACGCCGCCTGCCGAAGCAAACGCTGCTCTTATAAGTCCCATTTTATTCTCCTTTATATTTATTTGAAATTATTTGATCAGAACCATTGTGAGTATTCGTTGAGTACCCAGCCGTATTTTCCGCTGGTAATAACATTTTTACAATATTCGCACTGACCGCTGTTTGTTACCTCGATAGGAGCTCCGCAGGAGGGACATTCGTGCGATGCGAGTGCGTCTGTGCCCTTTGATGTTTTTACGCCGGTGGTACGGATAAACTCAAGTTTGTAAACCCTATTGTGTCTCTCGGTCTTTGAGCCCGAAATTAGGTTTCCGGTTTCATCATCGGTCGTATAATCAAGCATTGTGGCATTGAGCCTTACGGTCACTACATCGTTCTCTCCGTCGTGTCTGAATGCTGCGATCTGCGTTGAGATTATGCACTGTCCGTCCATATGGTTGGTCTTTTTGCCGTCGATAAACTCCTGAAGCTGTCTCTCATGAACCGAGAAAAGCTTATCGCTTTCATACGGTCTGACTATCTTCCAATTCTTTGCTTCCCATGCTTCCTGAACTCTGAGGAAAACATCGTTTACATATATTTTAAACTGTTCCTGTGAAAAATCGGGGTCCTCCGCGCGTATGGCATCAACCGCACGTTGCTCGGCTTCCGGAGGCAAGGTGCTTGCTACGCCGGTATAGGGATTGGTGCTTCCTTTTTTATGCTTTTTGGAAGCGAAGTAGCCTCCCGCTATAAGAATAAGCACGAGGATAATTATTCCGGGAACTCCGAAAATATCATATATTATGTAAAAAATGAAGAACAGACCGCCGGAATCCGAATCGCTGTCGCCCCAATCGTCGTTTCCTCCCCAGCCGCCTCCGCCGCCGTTATCACCGTCGCCGAATTGATTTCCGACATCGGCAAAAGCGGGGATTACAAGCAACGATGCCAGAATTACCGCCGCAAGAGCAGCTGCAAGTATTCTGAACGTCATATGCTTTTTGCGTTTATCGGCTGATTCTGTGACACTTTTTGCTTTTTTGAAAAAGTCAAACAAATTCATTCGCCATTTATCCTTTCATGAGACTCCTTTGCGTCTCTATATCTGTAAGGAAATTGTATCATATTAAGTCCCGCTTGTCAAGAAGATATATATCTATAATTTTAAAATCGGGACTTGAAGTTGTATCCGCTCTGTGATATAATTTCCCGTGAAAGAATACGCCCCCAAACATTTTTCGGATAAGAAAGGTAAGTGACAGGTTATGATAATTACAGTTGATTGCGGAACCACAAATATGCGTTCAAGATTATACAAAGGTGAGGCTCTTGTCGATGAAGTCAGGCGCAAGGCAGGTGTGCGTAACACCGCTTTCAGCGGCTCAACGGAATTTCTGGTTATGTCGCTCAAGGAATCCATCGCCGAGCTTTTGGAACGCAACGGACTGAATGAAAGCGATATAGAGGTAGTTATTTCGTCCGGGACCTTATCCTCCGATGTCGGCATACATACTATTCCGCACGTTCTTGCCCCGGTCGGATTAAAGGAAACCGCGGCACACGCCGAAATGGTTACAATGCCCGAGATCACAAATATCCCGATACTCTTTTTACCGGGCGTTAAGACCCTGCCGACTCCCGGAATCACCGACGGGGACGGATATATTGAAATTCTCGATTCGATGAGCGGAGAGGAATGCGAGACCTACGGCATCTCAAAGCTGCTTGGCATAAAAGGCGATTTTGTAATTACGCTTCCCGGCTCATATACCAAAACGCTTGAGGTCGATCGCGACGGAAAGATCACAAGTATGCGGACGGGTATGTGCGGTGAGTTTATTGCCGCGATAGCAGAACACACGCTGCTGCGTCATTCCCTGCCCGATCCGCCGATACGGGTAATCATCCCGGACAAGCTCTGCCGCGGATATGATTACTGCTGCAGGCATGGTGCGTCACCGTCTCTTATCAAAGCGAGAATGGTTCGAGTACACGGCGGTTGGTCGGAGGATGAGGCAGGAAACTTTTATGTCGGAACGGCGCTTGCCGACGATATAAAGCTGACGCTTGAGGTATATAAAAAGGGCAAGGCTGTCATACTCGGAGGGACCTTCCCTTTGAGAAATGTTTTTGAGATACTGCTCAGGCACGCAGGAATAGACGAATCGGATCTCATCGTAACGGACGATCTGACATCCAAAATCGCTTCAAACATCGGAGCTATGGAAGTTTATCACGAATATATGAAAAACAGAGCAGGCGACCTTAAGTGACGGCAAAACCGTTCGATCTGCGATATGGAAGGGGCGTATTCGGCAATTTATCCGGCTTTTGCCGACGTATTCCGACAAGATCTGCATTTTTGCAAAAATATTATTGCATTTTTCGGGCTTGTATGATAAAATAAATATGTGTGTGCTTAACACATGACACTTTGTATTTTTTTATTGCAATGCGGCATATTCAGAAAAACTGATCCGCATAAAGCAGGAAAGGATAAATGTAATGGATAAACATGAACGCAGAGTCGGCACAGTATCAAGAGGTATTCGTTGCCCGATAATCCGCGAGGGAGACGATCTTGCGAAGATAGTAACAGACAGCGTGCTCGGAGCTGCCGAGAGCGAAGGCTTTGAGCTTCACGACCGTGATGTAATTTCAATAACCGAATCTATCGTCGCAAGAGCGCAGGGAAACTATGTAACGGTTGAAGATATTGCCGCAGATGTAAAAGCCAAGCTCGGAGGCGGCACGGTAGGTGTCATTTTCCCGATACTTTCAAGAAACAGATTTGCGATCTGTCTCAAGGGTATAGCTATGGGAGCGAAAAAGATCGTGCTTATGCTCAGCTATCCTTCCGATGAGGTCGGAAACGAGCTTGTAAGTCTTGACAAGATTGACGCGGCGGGCGTAAATCCGTACAGCGATGTACTCACACTTGAAAAATATCGCAAGCTTTTCGGCGTAAATATTCACGAATTCACCGGTGTTGACTACGTTCAGTATTACGGTGATCTTATCCATTCATGCGGCACGGAGGTTGAAATAATCTTTGCTAATCAGGCAAAGGCAATACTTGATTATACAGATCACATAATAAACTGCGATATTCACACCCGCGCACGCACCAAGAGAATCCTCAAAGCGGCGGGAGCGGCGGTTGTTTGCGGACTTGATGAGATCATGAACGCTCCGATAAACGGTAGCGGATTCAATGAAAAATACGGTCTTCTCGGTTCAAACAAATCGACCGAGGACAAAATCAAGCTCTTCCCTCGCGAATGCAAGCCGCTTGTGCTTGACATTCAGGCACGTATTCTTAAAGCTACGGGCAAGCACGTCGAGGTAATGGTTTACGGCGACGGCGCATTCAAGGATCCCAAGGGTAAAATATGGGAGCTTGCAGACCCGGTAGTATCACCTGCCTTTACGGACGGACTTATAGGTACTCCGAACGAGCTCAAGCTCAAATACCTTGCCGACAATGACTATAAAAATCTGAGCGGTGAAGCTCTGAAGCACGCAATTGAAGAGTCCATCCGTGCAAAAGGCTCAAATCTCGTAGGAAACATGGCTTCGCAAGGTACAACGCCGCGTCAGCTTACCGACCTTATCGGTTCGCTCTGCGACCTGACCAGCGGTTCGGGCGACAAGGGGACACCCGTCGTCCTCGTACAGGGCTATTTTGACAATTATACCAACTGACCGAATTATAAAACATCGGATAATTTATAATCTAAATTTCATATACAGAAACAAGGAGTAATCATGCAGAATAATAAACGCCCTGAAACAATGAAAAGGATAAACACCCCCGAGCTTGCAAAAGCTTTTATCGATGAACAGCTCAAGACTCTGCGCGAACAGATCGGAGACAAGAAGGTTCTTCTGGCACTTTCCGGAGGAGTTGACTCGTCGGTAGTTGCTGCCCTCCTCATCAAAGCGGTAGGTAAACAGCTTGTTTGTGTACACGTAAATCACGGTCTTCTGCGCAAAGGTGAACCCGAGCAGGTGATTGAGGTCTTCCGCAATCAGATGAACGCAAATCTCGTGTATGTTGATGCGACCGACCGTTTTCTTGACAAGCTCGCAGGTGTTGCGGAGCCTGAAAAAAAGCGCAAGATCATCGGTGCGGAGTTCATTCGCGTGTTTGAAGAAGAAGCAAGAAAGCTTGACGGAATCGAATTTCTTGCACAGGGTACAATATATCCCGACATTCTTGAAAGCGGTCCCGTAAAGGCACATCACAATGTCGGCGGTCTTCCCGAGGATCTTAAATTCAGTCTTGTCGAGCCTCTTAAATTCCTTTTCAAGGACGAAGTACGTGTTGTAGGTCTTGAGCTCGGTCTTCCCGCTTCCATGGTCTACCGTCAGCCCTTCCCCGGTCCCGGTCTCGGCGTGCGTTGCACAGGCGCGATCACACGCGATCGTCTTGAGGCTGTAAGAGAATCGGACGCAATCCTTCGCGAAGAATTCGCACTTGCAGGTCTCGAAGGCAAGGTGTGGCAGTATTTTACCGTGGTCCCCGATTACCGTTCGACCGGTGTGCGCGACAACGTACGTTCATATGAATGGCCTGTCGTTATCCGTGCCGTAAATACCATTGACGCTATGACAGCGACGGTTGAGCCGCTCGATTTTGCTCTTCTCCAGAAGATCACCGCGCGGATATTGAACGAAGTCAAAGGCGTGAACCGCGTGCTCTATGATCTCTCTCCTAAGCCCTGCGCTACTATTGAGTGGGAATAATAAATCCGGACACTCCGGACATATACTATAATTAAACAAAAGCAGAGCCGTTGCTTTTATTTCAGTGCTTCGGCTCTGTTTATTATTTTTAAGTATAATCCTCACCAAGCATGGAATCGGTAGATATGTAAACGAATATTTACGCTTAATTTACAGAGATTCTGTTGATATCGGAACGGATTTGTTATATCATAAATACGATTTATATTGCAGTAGCTGTAATATATTTTAAAATATAAATTCATATAACACTTGAATTTCAATTCGGCGAAAGCCGGCTGAAGTCCTTTTTTATTTTACGGTATTCAGCAAAATAAAATCTGACTAAGGAAAAAAATAAAAATGAACAAGAAAAAGAATATCAGTCTTTCGGATCATTTCACATATAAAAAGCTATTGCGCTTCACGCTTCCGTCTATAACCATGATGGTTTTTACGTCGATATACTGTGTTGTAGACGGCTTGTTTGTTTCAAACTTTGCCGGAAAGACCTCCTTTGCAGCTATAAATCTGGTAATGCCTTTTATAATGGTACTCGGCGGGATCGGATTCATGATAGGCACCGGCGGAACGGCTCTTGTCTCAAAGGTTCTCGGAGAGGGCGACCGTGAAAAAGCCAACAGATATTTTTCCATGATGATAATGTTGACTGCAATACTCGGTGTAATACTTACGGTAATAGGCATAGTATTCATACGCCCGGTGGCATATTTCCTCCGTGCGACAGATGAAATGATAGATGACTGTGTCATATATGGCAGAATAGTTATCGGATTTACAGTATCGTTCATGCTTCAGAATGTGTTCCAAAGCTTTCTTATTGCCGCCGAAAAGCCCAAGCTCGGACTTATCGCTACCGTTGCCGCCGGAGTTACCAACATGATCCTCGATGCACTCTTTATAGCGGTATTCAAATGGGGTGTGGCAGGTGCCGCTATTGCGACCGGGATAAGTCAATGCGTCGGCGGAATATTCCCTTTTATTTATTTCATACGTCCGAATACGAGTCTCTTAAAACTTGTAAAGACCAAGCTTGAATTACGACCTCTCATAAACGCCTGCGCAAACGGCTCATCCGAGCTTATGAGCAATATATCCTCCTCACTTGTAAGTATGCTTTACAATTGGCAGCTTATGAACTATGTCGGCGAGGACGGCGTATCGGCTTATGGTGTTCTGATGTATGTTCAGTTTATTTTTATTGCTATCTATGTCGGATATGCGATCGGATGTGCTCCGATAGTCGGATATCATTACGGCGCGCAGAATGACAGTGAGTTGAAAAATATGCTGAAGAAAAGCACTATTCTCATGGGAGGTTCCGGGATCGTCCTGACTGCCCTCGCCATGGCATTAAGTGCGCCGCTTTCAAAAATTTTTGTGGGGTATGACGAAGGACTTTACAGTCTTACAATGCACGCCTTTAAGCTCTTTTCTTTTTCATTCCTGCTTGCCGGCTTCAACATATTTGTTTCCTCATTCTTTACGGCTCTAAACAACGGCGGAATATCCGCGACTGTTTCGTTTTTGAGAGCGCTTGTGTTCCAGACTGCGTCGGTAATAATTCTTCCGATCTTCTTTGATATTGACGGGATATGGTGGGCTATCACGGTCGCAGAGGTTTTTGCTTTTATTATTTCTTTGACTTTTCTTATCGCAAAGCGCAAAAAATACAGATATATGTGATCCGGCTTATTATGTTATTTGTGAAAAATATACATTTTGTTCCGATTCGGCATGACAAATAAAATGCAAATATACAAAAATGGACAAATTCTAATCAAAGCACTTGTATTTTTCGGAAAATTGCGGTAAAATATATGGTGGAAAGGATTGGAATTATCGGTTCACGATTTTTTCCGGCTGTAAAAAAACAAAGGCAAAAGCAATCAAAATATTTAAATATAACGGAGGTTTTACTACTATGTCAGTAAAAGTTGCTATTAACGGCTTTGGCCGTATCGGTCGTCTCGCATTCAGACAGATGTTTGGTGCTGAGGGCTACGAAATCGTTGCTATCAACGATCTTACCAGCCCCGCAATGCTTGCTCACCTTCTCAAATATGACTCTGCTCAAGGCAGATACGCTCTCGCAGACAAGGTTTCCGCAGGTGAAGACAGCATCACAGTTGACGGAAAAACCATCAAAATCTATGCTGAAAAAGACGCTAACAACTGTCCTTGGGGCGCGCTCGATGTAGATGTTGTTCTCGAATGCACAGGCTTCTATACCTCAAAAGAGAAATCACAGGCTCACATCAATGCAGGCGCTAAGAAGGTTGTTATTTCCGCTCCCGCAGGCAACGATCTCAAAACCATCGTTTACAGCGTAAACGAAAAAACACTTACAGCAGATGACAAAATCATCTCCGCTGCATCCTGCACAACCAACTGTCTCGCTCCTATGGCAAAGGCTCTCAATGATTACGCTCCTATCCTCAGCGGTATCATGACAACCGTTCACGCTTTCACAGGCGACCAGATGGTTCTCGACGGTCCTCACAGAAAGGGCGACCTCAGACGTGCAAGAGCTGCAGCTGTTAATATCGTTCCTAACTCCACCGGTGCTGCAAAGGCTATCGGTCTTGTTATCCCCGAGCTCAACGGCAAGCTCATCGGTTCCGCTCAGAGAGTTCCGGTTCCGACAGGCTCCACAACAATTCTCGTTGCAGTTGTTAAGGGCAAAGACGTTACCAAAGAAGGCATCAATGCTGCTATGAAGGCTGCATCCTCCGCTTCTTTCGGTTACACTGAAGAACAGCTCGTTTCCAGCGATATCATCGGTATCACATACGGTTCACTCTTCGATGCTACCCAGACAATGGTTACAAAGATCGACGATGACACATATCAGGTACAGGTTGTATCATGGTACGATAATGAAAACAGCTACACAAGCCAGATGGTTCGTACAATCAAATACTTTGCAGAGCTTGCATAATTGTATTTTGTATTAACTTAAGTTCTTGAGGTTTAATAACTGAATAGAGGGGTGAAAAAACTCGTTTTGAGTTTTTTCACCCCTTTCTGTTTTGGTATTTATGAAACCCGGTGCATATCGCAAAGAAAAATTACATTCTGTGCTGAATTGCTCTTTTGGGCGTTACTCTGCCATGCGTACTGTATTTATATCAATAATCGGGCATTATGCGGTTTCCGTTTGCGTCGTAAGGTCCCCAGAAATAATCCGAAACAAAGGATTCAAATCCCTTTTGTGACGGGAAATACATTTTGGCGGAATCAGGCGCCCCGCCGAACAGGTCAGAGCCCACGGCAACTCCCTCTGCCGAGTTGTAATTCATAATTATTTTTGTCAGGGTGTTACAGCCCGAAAAAGCACGATCGTAGAACTGAGCGATATTGGCGTTTATTGTTATCGATTTAAGGCTACCGCAGTCTTTGAATGCCTCCTCACCTATTGCGAGCACGGTCTTGCCGTTATAAACAGTCGGAACCGTTATGTTTTTCAGAAGCTTTGCTTCATCCGTCGTACCGGTTATCACAAGTCCCTTTCCGAAGTCGGAATATGTGAAGTATCCGGCATATGAATTATCTCCGTCTGTCGTTTCTCCTCCGGTTTCCGATCTGCTCGGAGGCTTTGGAATTTCGATTCTGACGGTCTCTGTAATACCGAGAGCCTTATACAGGTCTTTGATAATATTCGCGCTTCTGACGATAACTCCGCTGTCGTTGAGATGAAAATTGCTGTCATAGAAATAGTTTTCGTTGAGTATATAATTGTTCGGATCGCTTATGACATCGCAGTTGATGTTTCTGCTTATAAAATCATAATAATTATATATTGTTTCCTCGGTAACACCGGCCGCTATTGCGGATTCATTTATCGGAGGAAAGCTGTAATATACCTTTGCGCCCTTCTTTTCAGCCTTGCTTATATAAGCATTAAGATAATCAATAAAATCCTCCGAAAGCATTGATGTGTCGAAGTCAACCGTCATATTCGGGTCGTATCCGAGAGCCATTATATTATATGGACGATCATATATGATATCTCCGTATTCATTAAAGGAGGAATGATTATAAACTCCTGCGGGATCTGGTGCGCCGTTTATCATATATCCGAATTTTTTGGACGTGAAGCCGAAGAAAGCGCCGACCATATCCTTTTTATTCTCCGATTTTATATGCTTCAGCATATTCATTTTACCGTCAAGTCCCTGCCATACGGTCTCGGCATTGAAATACAACGACAAGGTCTGTTTATCCGTTTCCGGCGCGATAACGATTATATCGTCCTTTCCTATTGCATCCTCCGACAAATCGAGCATTACTTTTGTGCCGAGTGTTGCATAAAGTCCGAAATTGACGACCGGCATATTGAGATTTTTTTCAAGCAATTCCGAATCAAGTCCGAATGCGGTACTGCTTCCGCCGATAACGACAATTTTCGGCTCTTTTATTGAGTAAAGCCGATCATATTTGTCCCCGAGTTCTCCGAGAAAAGTATTCTTATATTGTGACGGCGCCGCAAAGCATATTCCGAAAAGAAATGCGAAGGGTATCAGCACCGCGAGCAAAAGCAAAACAGCATTCAGAGCAAGCACCGCTCTTTCTTTTTTTGCTTTTAGTTTGTTTTTTTCAGTTGACATATTTTTTCCTCATTATTACCGTAATAACACAATGTCTTAAATACCGCTGTTGGGCAGGGGGGTGATCATCATGTTGATCAGATTATCAGAATTGGAAGTATATAAACGAGCTTGAGCCGTCTCCTACCAGCAAAAGCACCCACGCTATTGCAATTATCCAGATAAGATAGGCATTTACCGGTTTCAGGGCAACACTTTCCCTGCCGTCATCTGTAAACGGTGTGCGTTTTGCCGCGCTACGGTCAAGCTCTGCCATGACCGTCACGGAAAGCACAGTAATCAATATCCCGGTCAATGTCAGATCCATTGACGAAAGCGCGCTTCTGAAATAATCGGCGTTAAAGCTCCAATCGGTAAACAGCTTATTTAACAGCACTCCGAGATCGGCAAAATTGTTTGCGCGGAAAAATATCCATGCAAAACAGACAAGCATAAAGGTATTGAAGCGTTTCAATGTGCACAGCCACCATGCGTCCTCACGCACGCCGAGACGTGTCCAGAGCTTTTTGCGCGGTTTTGCGGTAAAATATCCGATTATCTGATAAATGCCGTGTATCGCGCCCCAAAGTACAAACGTCCAGGCAGAGCCGTGCCAGAGCCCACTGACGAGAAAAACAATAAGCACATTCAGCTGATGACGCCAGACGGCACAACGGCTTCCGCCGAGCGGAATATAAAGATAGTCCTTGAACCATGAGGAAAGGCTGATATGCCATCTTCCCCAAAATTCTTTTATTGTTTTGGCAGTATAAGGCATATTGAAATTCTGCATAAGCTTTATTCCCATAATTTCCGAACAGCCTATTGCGATATCCGTATAGCCGGAGAAGTCGCAGTATATCTGAACGGCAAAAAGCACAGTGGCGAGGAATACGCCGAATCCGGTTGCGTTTTCTGCGTTATTATATACCGAGTTGACGTAAACCGCCACAAGGTCAGCCACAACGACCTTTTTGAAAAAGCCTATAATCATTTTGGAAAGTCCGCCCGCCACATTGGCAGCCGTGAGCTTATTATCTGCATGAAGCTGCGGTATAAGATTTTCGGGTCTTTCGATAGGTCCCGCTACAAGCTGTGGGAAAAAGGTAACATAGAGCATATAGTACCCGAAATGCGGCTCGGGCTCTATCTGACCGCGGTAAACATCTATAACATATGAAAGAGTCTGGAATGTATAGAAGGATATACCCACGGGAAGTATAAGATCAAGCTTTACGGCGTGTACGTCAAATCCCAATAGGTTCGCTATCCATGATGATGTTTCGGCTATAAAGTTGAAATACTTATAGAAAAACAAAACTCCGAAGCAGACCACAAGCGTTACCACAAGGCATAGTCTGCAAAGTGCTTTTTTGTTTCTGAATTTTGCTATCAGATGCGAGCTGACAAATGAAACTATAATTGTAAACAGAATAAGGAACACAAGCTTCCAATTCCATATCATGTAGAAATACATACTTGCGGCAAGAAGCGGGATCCATCTGAATTTATGCGGAACCGTAAAATACAGCAGAAGAACTATCGGATAGAATATAAGAAACTGAATCGAATTGAATACCATCAGATGCCTCCTCCCGTCACAAGTGCTACGGCTGCCGATGCCAAAAGCGAGATCAAAAGAGCTTCCATACCTGCGTCAATGTAAAGTATAAAGACGATAAGTGCGAAATGTGCCGCAAGGTTCAGCGCAAAAAGCGTGTATCTTATTGCCCTCCCGGCGTTCCTGCCCCTTTTTGATGTTTCTTCACATTTTACATGGGGGGCGGTGCGCTCCACACGTTTTTTGCCGGATATTTTGAGAAAGTAGATTGCCGCATATGTAATGAGTATTATGAGCATAATGCCCGAAAAGCCGTATGCGTGCGAAATTATTGCATCCATATTATATGTTGTTATCTCCGAAACTGATATTTGGTTGGATCTTATTTAATGCCTTCCTTTGAAAACTGCGCAAGAATATCAGATGCCAGCTTATCTGTTCTTATCTGACTTCCCGCTGTCGAAAGATGAAGGTTTGAATTATAGAAGTAATTCCCTTTCATTATATAGTCGGCAACGTCGGAAATCACTGTACCGTTATATTTTTCCTTTACGGTATTCATATATGTAAGTTGAGTTGTTCTTTTGGTCGAGTTTTCGACTATTGCGTGTTTGTTTGTGGGTGCAAATGAAATGTAGACCTTCGCGCCTGCTTCTTTTACAAGAGAATACGAACGATTCATACATTTTACATTTGCATCCGTGAAAAAGGACGTTGAAAAATCAAGATTAGGCTTTGCCTTGTCAGGACTTGGGTATATTGTATCTGCATTCCTGTTTGGCTTATATTTTATATAGTCACCGTATTGGTTTACCGTTTCGCTTGTATAATCGGTATATTTTCTCGGTGTCATTGATTGTCTTGTTCTGTTGAAAGCCGCAAACGATGTAAATATTTTTGTGTAATTTCTTATGTCGACGTAGCTGAAGGCGTCGTACGCAGCCTCAAATATCTGCCAGGTGGTCGTGTTTATCTCGTTATATCCCCACTGATATTTATGCGGCTCGGGGGCGTCAAGCAATATATCGCCCTCTCCCATAAAGTGTGAGGCAACTTCAATATAAAATGCTGCGGGCGTTCCCTGGTTGGTGCCGTAATTTACCACATTGTATTTTCCCGAAAGATTTTTCTCAAGGCGCGCGGAATCAATACCGTATGCGCTTGATGAGCCTGCGACTATGACGAGCTTCGGCGACGGCGCCGTTATCAGTCGTTCGAATTTTATCTGATAGGTTCCGTTTCTTCCGGCGGTATATCTCGGATCGGTCACGGCGTTTATATAGAGTGTTGAAAAAGAACCGCAGTAGGAAAAAGATATATCGGTCATATTCGTTATCATGTCGGGCATATACAGCGTTGTGAATGAGCTGCATTTTGAAACGGCATTTGCCGAGATCGTACCGATATGTTTTCCGAGAATAAGGGTCTTGAATTTTTTCATTAAAAATGCGTTCGCGCCGATTTCGGTTACGGGTAAGCCTTCTATATACTGCGGAACCGTTACTGTTTCTTCGTTTCCGAGATACTTTGTTATGGTTACGGTATTTGTATCCGTATTCTTTTTATATCTGAACTGCGACGCATCGGTCTCCTTTGCCCACATAGCGTAAAGCTTAAGAACGCCGCTTTCGGGAATCGGAATATTCCAGCCAAGCCCATAATATTTACCGCTTCCGTCTGCCTCAGTATTATATCCGTAGAGTATATATCCGTCGCGCTTAAGGTAATCCTTATCCTGCAATGTATTCGGGCATATATAATTATTGTCAAGGTTTTCGACTGCCATTGACGTGCTCTTTGAACCGGTCACGGTCCCGCCGTTTGCATCGTAAATTATCAATTGTGCGCCCTCGGTTGCATAATTGGCATAAAGAACTACGTTTTCTTTTGCCCTGAATTCATATTCCGGAGAATATGAAACCATTGTTCCGCCGTCGGCAACCTTCCCGCCGACCGAAAATCCCATAAAGGACTTTCCGGTTATTTTTTTTACGGTCACCTTTATCAAGGAATCTTCGGTGATTTTGCCGTCTGTCACGGAAGTCTCTATAAGACAGTTTTTCTCGTCGTTTTTAAGCTCAAAGGTATAGGTCTCAAGCGGTCGTACTCCGAAAGTGATCTCGGTCGGATATCTTACGTTTTTTATCGTCAATGTTCCGTCATCGGAATTATATATGATATTGTCCGGTTGGTCTTCGGTCATTTTAAAGCCGTCGCATATTCGTATTTTAAAAATCGCGTCATCTCCGGAAGCAAGCCTTACGGGATTCTCGCTTTCGACCTCATAGCCGCAGTCTTCGCTGACTGACACCATCGCAGTTATGCTATAATTACCTCTGCGGTTGGGGATCAGTTGTTTTCCCTTATCATACGTCAACAACAAAAGAGCCGTTACCATAACAGCAACGACTAAAAGACCTGCAAAGCAGGCAATGATACTTTTCGATTTTGAGTTTTTATGTTTTTTCGTAAACCGATCGTTTATGTGTTTATCGCTCATGCTGAAGGTACCTCTGAATTGCGCTGTTTATATATTTTAACAGAATAAATATACCATAATCTTCGTGTTACGTCAACAATTATTTAAAAAATGTACAAATCTGTGAATTTTGATGTTGCAAATTTGTATCTATTCACCATGCAAATTCAAAGTTATCCGCGAGCTTTTATATAATCCCAAAAATGCAACCAGAAGTTATGGGTATCCCCTATGGGATCATAGCCGAAAAAGACAAGAAGTATGTTTCTTATAATCCAAAAAGAAAGCAGACTTCCGACAAGGCTCCAGGTAAGCTTTTCGCTCAGATAAAAAAATTTATTTCGTCCCTTTATGAATGATACAAGTGCTCTTACATCACAATATAAGACAATAGCCGCAAGTATCGGAACAAACGGATTATAAATAAAGGAATGAGGCAGGTCAAAGTGCAGCAGATACCACATAGCACGCGTACCGCCGCAAGCCGGGCAGTACAGCTTGAACAGTTTCAGCATTGTGCAGCCCTCAAATCCGGAGCCTGCGCCCTCCCACATATATTTACAATAAAACGGAAAGGCAATCAAAATACAAAGGAATATCTCGTTCACCAGAATAAACGCTATCGCTTCCCTTTTATATTCCCTGAAAGCCCTTTTGATCCAGCCTTCGGATTTATTATGCTTTCTCTCCGAAGCCATTGCTTTCCCGATTTTGCCCTCATCCGTATGATTTTTTTCTGTATCTTTTATCATTTTTACTCCTGACTTAAAATTCGGTTTATTGCCGTAAATTTCCGCCATGCAAGCTGAAAGGCAGTAAAATATTGCGGCAATTCGGAAATTTACTATTGATTTTATACCGTTAATATGTTATACTTGTTATAATATTATAATTTCTGTGTAAACTTACACTCAAATACAGCGGAGGATATAACATGAATAAATTTCAAAGCATTTATCGCGCCTTCGGAAGCACCGTTCGCGGCGCTCTCCATTTCGACGGCGGTACAAGCGGTTCTTATGATCCGAACGGTCAGATGCCCGGAAACAATTATTACGGAAATTCACCCGCTCCGGTTCAGCCAACGGAATCCAAAGCATTTTCGATCGTTTCACTCGTAACAGGTATACTTTCCGTTTTGATCGGATGCTGCTGCAACCCATATATTGCAATCATACTCGGAGTTGTTGCAATTGTATTTGCGGCACTGTCAAAAAAGAAAAACGGCAAATTCGGCGGTCTCGCTGTTGCCGGTCTGGTTTGCGGTATAGTCGGAACAGCGTTTGGCGTATTATCAATAATCATTGCACAGACCGAATTTTACCAGAAATACCTTGAGGAAGTCAAATCATATCTTGAAAGTCTTGGATTTGATATAAACGAGGGTGCAAGCGATCCTTTTGAATCCGAAAAATAATCCGGATGCGGCCATAACCGAATCATTACAGAGCAGGCTGTTTTTGCAAACGGTCTGCTTTGTTTTTTAATTATGTTATTCATGATTATTGGAAATACCGCTATCACTCAGGTCACACAGCAAAACACCGATCGCATGATGTTTACAAAACGCCATGGCGGTCGGTGTTTTTTATTATTCTGCCATCTGAATTATCCGGCAAACTGAATTTCAGCCGACTGAAAATTCAAGATAAATTTTATCAGTTTTCTTCTTTGGGTTCAGCCGTAGTATCCGCTGTAATTTCCGTTGCCGCAGGTGTAAATCTGAGATAGTTCTTAAGCTTTGCGGTTGTGAAAACAAAAGGCGTATAGAAATTTGCTTTAACCTTTGAAAGGTCTGCATTCTGGAGATATGCGTTCTGATTGAAAATTATCGGAATTACGGGCATATTGTCAAGAAGAAGCTTTTCTGCCTGATGGAGCAGTTCGGAACGCTTCTGTGCGTCCGTTTCAGTGCTTGCATCTTCGATAAGCTTTGTATATTCGGCATTGTTGAAGCCTGTGATATGTGTCGGAATCTCATAATCATAATCCGTCATATCCATGCCTTCGCCGGAAAAACCGAATGCGAAAGGAGCGAGCATTGAGAAAGGATCGGAGGTATATGCAACATAGTCAAGAGCTATTACTTCAAAGGTGCCTGCGCGAAGTGCTTCGGCATAAAGGTCATCCTTGATATCTGTCGGGGTAGAGTCTGTATATTTATAGTAGTCGTCGTTATCAATAACATTCAGAGGTCTGAGTTCGACCTTGAAGCCGAGTGCTTCCCAAGCGGTTTTGACCATCTCGGCGATCAGCATATGAACCTCGTCATATTCAGCAACGGTTATGTTGATCGTATAATCTGCAGTATTATATGCCGAAAGAAGTGATTTTGCGGCGTTTACATCAGCGCTTGTTTCGATGAGCTTTCCGCCCACTGCTCTGAAGGATTTCTTTGCGGATTCTGCTTCATAAAGTCCGTACGGCACAAGTGCGTTTGCAGCCTTTGCAAATACAACAGCTTCTGCAATCGCATTTCTGTCTATTGCAAGTGAGAGAGCCTTTGTTACATTAGAATCGCGGAACAAAACAGCATTTTTATTGATGTTTTCGATCATTGCTATTTCTTCGTTACGCTTAGCGATCGCAACTTTATCCGCGGCGCTGTAATTTTTCTTTGTCTCGGAGCCGGGCTCTGATGTGCTGTCCAATTCTGTTGCCTTTGATGTTATAACGCCGGTAGCCTCAGCAGCCTTTTTGCTTTCCTCGGCTTCCTTTGCAATCCTTTCGGACTCCGCGATGCTTTCAAGCTCATCTTCATATTTCATCGGAACCTTGAGAGTCTGTGTCTGGAAGAAATATGTATGAGTCGATATAGCGTCAACTACTTTTGCAACATCTTTATATGTACCTCTGAGTGAAAGCGGAATGTCGCCTACAAACACTATGCTTCCTTCTTCATACGCCTTCTGAATCTCTTCATCGGTCATTGAATAGTCAATAATAAGTCTGTAAGGAGTAACATACTTATCAATGGCATCTTTGTTTTTATCACGTCTGTATTTATCGTTACGTTCAAGAACAAGCTTTGCCTCGCCGTCCTTATAGTTTGTCTGACGTACCTTAAAAGGACCGCTTGTTACTATTGTAGCGGCTTTCTTTGCCCAGTCTTCGCCTTTTTCAACATATGTTTCTGCAAGAGGAGCAAGAACAGGGCTTGCCAGATTTCTTATGAAGCGGTCGTAATCGATCTTACCCTCAAATGTAACTTCGACTTCAAGCTCGTCAACTGCGCAAACGCCGAGGTCGTCGATCGAAGCGTCACCGGATTTAACGGCGCGGGCATTCTTAACGTCGTAGAGGAGAGCTGCGGCATTGCTGGAATTTTCCGCATCAAGAATACGTTTCCATGAATACACAACGTCATTTGCGGATACATATGTACCGTCACTCCAATAAGTTTCTTTAAGAGTAAGATACATTTTGTATTCCTGGTTGTTTAAGTCCTCAGTAATGCTGTACTTTTCAACAAGGCTTTTTTTAACCTTCCCATCTTCAAGCTTGAAAAGCGTATCAAAAAGCAGGCTGACCACCTTAAGAGCGGACTCATTATAAAATGCGTGTGCCGGGTCAAAATCATATACCATATCGGTCAGATACATATGTACATATGCACCGAGATCGGCATTTTCATCGTCATTTGAAGTCTTATTGCAGGCTACTAAGCTAAGCACCATTATAAGACAAAGTAAAGCAGACATTATTCGCTTCATCATAGTTTGGTAAATCCTCCTCTATGTTCAAGAAAAATCCGGTATAACACAAGGGTGCTATTATCATTTATTAATTATAGCATATTTTAATTCAATAATCAATGGATTCTTGAACGTGCAAAAAATATTCGGATATATGCACAACAGGCGCACAAAAAAACTGTGCAACATTGCGTATACATCCGTGCGCACATGGTATTTTTATACTATATTCTATATTATATAATGCACTGCTCTCAAAATCAATAATCCGCGGATAATTAAAAATTAAAATACTGTTAATTTTGATAGTTTACAAGTGCAAATCAAAAATGCCGCGCGCGGCGGCATCTTTTCAATTAATCCCAATTTCTGAGTGTGAGAATTTCTATGACGGTAATCAGGGCACCGTATAAAAGCCCGATGGCAAGAGAGATCTTTCCGGCTTCTATACCGCCCGCAACGCCGAGGAAACCGAGCACGCAAACGATTGAAGCGCCGACCTTTACCACGGTTCTGACCGTAACATTGGCACCGGCAGAAAGTATGCGTTCGACAAGTGAGATAATAAACTCAATAAAAAGCGGGAGTCTGATCCCTTTTTGCGATGCGGCGTTATCACCGTTTTTGATGCGCAAAACTTCGGCATCGTTTGATACCGAGTTATCCTGGCTTTGAGCCATTTTATCAGATACATTAATTGTGCGATAAACATTAGAATCCATATTTCCGTCTCCTATCGACATCAGATTTATACTAAAAGTTACGATTTATAAGACATAAGCGAAAGCTCTCAAAAATTGTGTTTCCCAATACCACAATTCCGTTTTCGGAATTATTTTTCCGATTAAGGACTTGTTATGTGCTAATTATAGCATCGTTTTTTCCTTTTGTCAACAGGCAAATTGAAAAAAATTATCGTTTCGGCATATTTTTGCAGTTTTTTTCTTGAAATTCAGCGTTTTACGGAAGCAAAAATACCATAATAAGAATTTTTTTACAAAAAGGGCTTTACAATGCGCCTCAGATATGATATAATAATATCTGAGGCAGAAATCACATAGTAAAATTTTCCGAAATCGGAATTTAAATTTGTTTTGATGCCCTAATATATAAAATGCAAATTTAAGCAAATGTCTCGTTTTATGCTTTATCGCAATATTTTTGGTGAATAAAATAAATACAAATAAATGAAACGAAAGGAAGCTTTCTTTATTTGAAAGTCGGGGAAGATAATGAACTACATAGACAGAATAAAACAATTGAAAAGCGAAAAAAAGATTACAAACGATGTGCTTTCGGAAAAGACGGGAATTCCGCTCGGTACATTAAGCAAAATTCTCGCCGGGATCAGTGATTCACCGAAATTCGTAAATATTGTGTCGATATGCTCGGTCCTCGGCTGCAGTGTTGATTATATCATTACGGGAATGCCGGAAAACCACAACAATGCGCTTTTGAATGACGATGAAATGCATTTCCTTGAGCTTTACCGCGGACTTGACAGCTACGGCACCGACCTTGTAACAACAGTGGCGGAAAAGGAAGCCGAGCGCGTTGCGTCAGAAGACAACCGTGATAAGATTCTCGATTTCCCCTCATCTTCAAGAACCGCATCCTCCGCGCGCTCATCCTCCGGAGCGGCGCGCAAAATTCTCCGCGGCGATGAAGCAGCCTCCGGCGTAAATGTTGGGGAGGCTTACCGCAGATACAGTCAATATACCGGACCTTCAACCGTCCCGCTCAAGCGCAGAATCACGCTTTATACAATGCCTGTTTCCGCCGGACGAGGTGTTTTTCTTGACGATGATTCGGCAACAGAGATAACCATTCCCGATAACGAGATAAGCAATGATGCAACATTTGCGCTCAAGATAAGCGGCAACAGTATGGAGCCGAAATACCGCAACGGTGATTATCTGCTCGTCAAGGCAACGGACACGGTAGAAGTCGGCGAGGTCGGCGTGTTTGTGCTTGACGGCGAAGGGTATGTAAAGGTATACGGTGGCGACACGCTTATATCACTCAATAGCACATACAAGCCAATTCCGCTGAAGGATTTTGAAAATGTCAGATGTGTCGGCGTTGTAACAGGCAAATTAAAGAAAAAATAAAGATCGGCGGCTTTTGTTACGCTTCAAAATATACTGCTTTTGAAACATAGCAAGTTTTCGCCGTTAAATAAAAAAACAGCGGGCAAATCGGAAGACAGCTTCCGCTTTGATAAAGCTTTAAGAAGTGATTATCAAAGCCATGGACGTTTATCTTTCCGATCTGCCCGTTTTATTTTGTTTATTCCGATTCCGGTCCACTTCCGGGATCTGTCGTTTCGTCCGCGGAAACGCCTTCTGTGCCGGGGGTAAGTGTTATTTTAACAACCTCCGGCGGGTTGAATATGCGCGGCACATTGCTCTTTGCCAGTCCGCGGCTTACTATCATAACGCCGTTGTCAAGCTTATATTCTCCGCCGGCATACTTCGGGAAAACTCCCTGCCCCGGTGCATACAATCCGTTAAGAAGATGCGGGATCCGCACCTGACCGCCGTGTGCATGACCGCAAAGCACGAGGTCGAAATTGCAGAGATTATAATATCCGACCTTTTCGGGGCGGTGTGACATAAGTACGGTAAATGCGCTGTCATCCTTTTCGCCGTTAAGCCTTACAAGCTGGCGTCTGAACGTCTGCTCCTCGGAGGCTTCATCAGCGCCGCAGACATATATGCACTCGCCGTTTGCCATAGCGGGCTTGCCCTCGCCCGCAAGCACAAAAACGCCGTAGCTTGAAAACAGCTTTTTTATGTTTTCTATCTCGCCTGTACGATGCTCGTGGTTTCCCGGAACATAGTAGCAGGGATACTTTTTGCCTATGGCTTCAAGAAGCGACATTGCGCCGCCATAGTCACGACGCTCGTCGATAATGTCTCCGGTAAGAAAAACCGCATCGGGGCTGCATTTATCAATAATTTTCAAAAGCTTCTTTTGCCCCTCGCCGAATTCGCTGCCGTGCAGATCACTGAGCAGGACAAATGACACACTGTTGTTTACCTTGTGGGTTTTTATACTATACTCACGCAGCTTAAGTCCTTCCCATGTCGCCGCAACGGCTATTGCGGGAATCGCGGCTGCCGTCAAAAGCTTTAATTTGGTCTTTATACTTGCCATTTGTATATTTCCTTTCCGATTTTATTCATTATTATAATGATAGCGTGATGTTTATCCGATAATTCCTATATTGGAATATCCCGCATTTCTGAGTATGCTCAACTGCTCCGACAGGCTTTTCGGGAGAAGTATCCTTATATTATATCTTTCAAGATAGTATATGATGTTGACCGACTCCAGATATTCACACAAAGCATAATTATTCTTCTCGGGAACCTCCCCGTCGCCTGCGGTCTCCGGTATCAAAAAGCCGGTAAAATCGATTGCAAGCCCGTCGCACGAACGTGCAAGATAGGTCAGATATTCCGCGCAGCCGTTTTCATCAAGCAGCTTATAAGGCAGTGCGGTTATAAGCGTCGCCGAGGTTTTTCCGGAAGCATCGGAAACATACGATATTATTCGGTCGGCATCTTCCGGTGTATGCGGCAGATTCATAAGTATGACCTCATCGATTCCGCAAAGTCCAGCCTCCGCGATAAGAGAGCATTCAAGTGCCTCGTTTGCGCGGCGTACCGCCCCCGAGCCTGAAAAGGCGTTGCAATAAAATATTCCTGTCGTGCGGATCCCTTTGACCTTAAAAGCGCTCGCTGTTTGTGCAAGTCTGATCCTTCCGGTCATATCGGTGCCGGGGGACAAAGTCTGTTCGGTTTCGTTTACGAATGTCACAGCTCCGCCTGCGTTTTTAAGATTGAAAGAAATACCGTCAAAGCCTTCAGCCGCGGCTTTCTCATAATACGCCGCCGCTATTTCGTTTTCGTCTCCGATAAGATCGCCGACCTCAATGTTCCCAGATATGACGCCCGGGGTTTTAAGTACCTCTCCGGTATATTTTTTTGTTATGTAATTTTTATACCGATCGTTTCCGCCGTCATCCGTGCTTCCGTCGTTACGTCTTCCGAGCAGGGTTCCCAGGGCAACGGCAAAAACAAGAGCACCGAGGACGCATATGACCGGTATCATTATATAATATGGCGTATTGCCCTCGCCGAGCGAATACTTGTTTTTATAATGTCTTCTGCGCCGTCTCATAGGTACCTCCTTTACCGTATTTTATATCGTAAATAATTAAGTCAATCTATCTTCGTCAGATCTATCCCGGAGCCGAAGTCGTTCGGCTCGAATTTCATATTGCTTTTTTTATCGTCAATGAATGTCTGAAGCACGGAATACTGATACCTTTCGGCAAGTGAGGACATATTCATCATTACATACTGCACATCCGGGCGCTCTCTTTTAATAATCAGATAGCCTCCGCCTGTGTGTATCACTTTACTGTATTTATCAAACGAAAGGTCTCTCGTAGCATTTTCATAAGCCTCATCAGCCTCGCCGTATGTAAAATACATACCTGTATCCGCGTCCTGCTCGCTGTCTTCGTTGTATTTTTTCATAACGTCGGAGAAGTCCGCACCGTTTTCAAGCTCGGCATAAGCCGCGTTTGCAATCGCTTCGGCTTCAGCTGCGCTTCTTCCCTCTTTGTCATCGGAAATAAAAATATGCACCGTGCGTAAAAACATATCCTTTGATATTATCGCGTCGTATATTTCTTCGTAATCGGTTGTTATGTATCCGATCTCGGTATAGGTGTATTTGAGCTGGCTTTCAAGAATATCTGTCGCCATACTCATTCTGAAAAAGCTGTCGGTCATGCAGTTTTCTTTCAGATATTTGCGGTACTTTCCCATACCGCCGATTTCCTTAACAAATTCGGAAACATATTCCGTTGTCCGATTGACAACATCAGGATCGGTTATCTTATATCCTACCTCTGCCGCAAGCGCCTGAACGGCGTAGTCCTGCCTGATTGCGGAATATACGGCAGATTCAAGCTCGGAGCGATATTTGTCCGCGGTTTCCTCGGAAGCCCATATATCCGCACCGTATGTAATCGCCATTTGCTTTTTATGCAGAACGGTTATATAACGCAATTTCTCGTATTTCACATCATATCCGCCGACCTTTCCGACAACAGCAAGCTCTTCCTCCGTACCTTCTATTTGTTTATATCCGCACGAGCAAAGAACCGTTACCAAAATCGCAAAAGCAAGCAGAAATGAAATTGCTTTTATTTTTTCAGCCGGTCTCATGTTTTTCATGATCTTATTTGCCGGATTTGTTGTCTGATGACGGCGCATATGCGTAGGTCAGAGTTTTGTCGGGCATTATTTTGGTCATATCAAGAGTTTTACCGTATTCGTTCGGGACAAATGTAAGAGTCTCTTCGCATTCGTTCAGCATGGCTTTATAACGCGAATATCTGATCTGCTCGGTATACTCCGACAGATGAACATTCATAAAAGTATCGTCCTTTGCCAGACGCTTTATGATATAGTAGCCTGAATCGGTTCTGACGACATCGCTGACCTCGTCGATATTTAGTGCAAAAGCGGCTTCTTCGTATTCATCGACCATTTCGCCTTTAAGAAAATAATAGCCTGCGGTGGACTTTCTGAGAAAATCGCTGTCCGTTCCGTTTTTGATATAGTACGCAATGGTTTTCCCGCTTCTGAGACCGTCTCTGACCTCTTCCGCAATTGCTCGTTTTTCTTCGAATTCCTCGGCAGAGCTACATTTTATATATATATGGTCGGTGTGAATGAAGTCCTCCGACTGCATGATCTCCCAGACATCATCATCGCTGTAAGGAAGTCTGCCGTCCTCTTCAAGCATTGACAAAAGCTTCTGCTCCGCAAAATAAACGCCCATATAAAGGCGGAATACATAATCGTTCATACCCTGCTCGCGCAGATCCTTTTCATATTGGGCATATGCCATTCTGAGCTTTTCTCCCTTCAGCTCGACTCCGGTCTCCGCCTCAGCATCATTATTGTCGGCAGAGGTTTCGGCTCCGTCGCCCGCGGCTCCTGTGCTGTCATTTGCTCCGTTGTTATTTTGATTGTTCGATGAAATACCCGCATATGTTCTTTCAAGCATTGAGTAGATATACGAATCGACATCCTTCTTTATTTCATACTTTTTAAGCGCGTCCTTGTAACCGTTCTGCGCGCAGAGCGCAAGCACGGCATAATTTGATTTTATAGCCTCAAAAACATTTTCTTCAAGCTCGGCACGATATTTTTCAGCGCTTTCGTGATCATTCCAGATTCCCTCCCCGTATTTTTTCTCCATGCTGTCGCGGAACTCATATGCTATATAACTCAATTCATCATAGCGCACTTCGTAATCGCCAACCGTTCCGACAATGGTTTTATCAAGGTCTGTCGAAGTCATAGGATTTGTCTTCATCATGGAGCATGATGTAAGAACACCGGCAAGCAAAGCAACTATCAAAGTCATTATCAACAGCCTGTTGCCTTTTCCTTTTCTTTTGTATGACATTTTTGTTGTTTTCTTATTTTTTATGTTGTTTGTCATAGTAAATGCACCGTCCTTTTTCATCGACGAATTTATATAAAAATCTAAAAGCTGTCTGCAACTTTATATACTTAATTGGTATTATACAACACTATTGTGACAGTATTGTGAATTTCTGCTGCGTTTTTATATTTTTTAATAATCAAAACCGGCAAAATTTCCGGGCTAAAGTCAAAAAAATACATGAAAATGCGAATATATTCATGTATAGTCATTTGTATATATACATATTTCGTGTGCGAATTATGTGCTTTTCAAATATTTTGTTAAGTACTTGACGTGTAAATCGTCGTGTTTTTTCTTTGATTTCAAAATCCGGAAAACGTAAAAGTCCGGCATATGCGGAAATGTTTGTACAATATGCCCAAATCATGGTGCTTAATTTTTATATATGCATAAATATGCAATAAAATTGAATATTTTTGTAAAAAGCACTTGACAATATTCAGTTGCGGGTGTATAATAGCCACATCAAATCAAACAGCGGATTAAACCAAAACAATAATTCAAAATATATTAACCGCAGATGGAGTTTACTATGAAAATTACAAAAGCTTTAAAAAAGATACTTTCTCTCTCACTTATCGCAGTCATGCTTTGTGTTTCGCTTGTCGGCATGACATCCTGCAAATCCGACAATCTTTATGCCGCTTACGGCAAGCAGCTCGAATCGGTCAAAGCACCCGACAGCGCAGACAAAACACTTACGGTTGTAATGTCACCTGACTTTTCTCCTATGGAATTTGTGTATGTCAACGGCGCAAAACAAGAAATCGTCGGTTTTGACGTACTTCTTGCAAATTATCTTGCAAAAGAGCTCGGTATGAAGGTTGAGATTAAGCCGATGTCCTTCGACGCTTGTCAGGCAGCCGTTCAGGCAGGAAACGCTGACATCGGACTTTCAGGCTTCTCATGGATGCCCGACCGTGCCGAAAACTTTGAGATTACCGACTACTACATAGCAGGCACAAACGAAACAGAACAGATTATAATCACAACAAAAGAAAACGAAGGCAAACTCACAAAGGTTGAAGACTTCAAAGGACTTAAAATAGGATACCAGGGCGCATCGCTTCAGGAATATCTTGTTGAAACGACCTTCAAGGATGTCGCGGAGCTTGTTCCCTACGGTGATATCGGTACCGCAACCGAAGCGCTTAAAACAGGTACTATCAACGCCCTTGTAGTCGCAGGAGGAAACGGTGATTCGATAATTGCAAACGCTTCCGGCGCGATTGCAAAATCCGGATATAAATTCGAGCTTGAAGAAAAGCTTAAAAACAATGTCGGCATCATTCAGAAGGGCAACAAAGAACTTCTTGAAAAGGTAAATGCCGCACTTGACAAAGCAATGAAGAACAACTATTATTCCGATTGGTACGAAGCCTGCCAGATACTTGCAAAGAGCAAAACAATCGACGAGCTCGGCTACGACGAAAACGGAAACAAGATCAAATAATTACATATATAACTGCGTACGGGTTTACATAGCGGTATGATTTGTGGCTTTTCGACCGTTTCAAGGCTCATACGCAATAAGTAAAGCAAAACCGGTGCAGATCCATACCGTTCTGACTATGGATCCGCTTACCGGTTTATGCTGCATCTCTCAGCCAAATCTAATTTTTCGGAGGCAAACCTTGACTTTTATCGGACTTATCGAAAACATATTTAAAATATTGGGACAATACTGGTACGTTTTTCTCGTAAAGGGCGTCGGATACACGCTTTTACTTTCTGCAATCGCCGTTTCCTTCGGTGCAATACTCGGTTCCCTTTTCTCAATAGCCAAGCTTTCAAAAATAGCGCCTTTGCGGTGGATAGTTACGGCGATAGTTGAGGTCGTTCGCGGCACGCCTATGCTGTTGCAGCTTTATGTGGGATATTTCATTGTACCGATGATATTGAATCTTAACGGAATGGGCGCGAGCAAGCAGGCTTTCCTCTGCTGCTCTATCACGCTGATTATCAACAGTGCGGCATACGTTTCCGAGGTTATCCGCTCGGGCATTCAGGCAGTTGACAAGGGACAGACCGAAGCGGCAAGAAGCCTCGGACTGACCTCATCCACTACAATGATAAAGATAGTGCTACCTCAGGCGGTCAAAAATATTCTTCCCGCACTCGGAAACGAATTTGTAACCGTCATAAAGGAGACCTCGCTTGCATCGACCTTCTTTGTCGGCGAGCTTATGACATCGTATCTTGTCGTCAAAGGAAACACATATCTTACCTTTGAATGCCTGTTCATTGTTGGTGCGATCTATTTTATACTCACATTCACGCTTTCAAAAATACTCGGAGCTGTCGAAAGGAAGATGAAAGCCCATGCTTAATGTAAAAAATATATACAAGAATTTTGACAAGCTCGAGGTTCTCAAGGGAGTATCCACGGAAATAAGCGAGGGCGAGGTCGTTTCCATAATCGGCCCCTCCGGCTCCGGAAAAAGCACGCTTCTGCGCTGCATGAACCTGCTTGAGGTTCCGACCTTCGGCGAGGTATGGATGGAGGGACGTCTGCTCACACCGATAGATCCCTATCTGCATTTTGACATAATCAGAGCATCAAACACATATAAAAAGCTCGTATCCGAGGGAATAGCGGACATGGATGCGATAATGAAGATAAAAAAAGAGGATCTTCTTAAGGAAAAGCATGAGGCGGAGGGTAAGGAATACCGCGCGCTCATAAAAAAGCATTACAAAGAGAACCACCTCGATATAAATCTTGCACGCCGAAAAATGGGCATGGTCTTCCAGCAGTTCAATCTTTTTAACAACAAGACCGTGCTTGAAAACATAATGCTCTCACCGGTACATATAGGTAAAACACAGCTTGCAAAAGCCAAACGTCACAATTTTTTCTGTTCGGTTGCAAATAAATTCAGAAAAGAAAAAAAGCCCTTAATCCCGATAACAACCACCAAGCAAAAGATCGTTTCCGACGCGCGCGAAAAGGCTATCTCGCTTTTGAAACGCATCGGTCTTGAGGACAAGGCCGATGTATATCCATCGACACTTTCCGGAGGTCAGAAGCAGCGTATAGCAATAATCCGCGCACTTGCGATGGATCCGGATGTCATGCTGTTTGACGAGCCGACCTCGGCACTTGACCCGGAAATGATCGGAGAAGTCCTTGATCTTATAAAGGCTTTGGCAAACGACGGAATGACCATGGTGATCGTAACGCACGAAATGGCATTTGCCCGCGAGGTCTCCGACCGCGTGCTGTTCGTTGCCGACGGTTATATACTTGAAAGCGGTTCACCGGACGATGTATTCCGCAATCCGCAGAATCCCCGTCTTAAAGATTTTCTGAGCAAGGTATTATAATTCTTATGGGGCTGTTAAAAACATCGGTTTTTAACAACCCCGTTATGTTTATACAGGCTGATCGTCAGTCAGGCAAACAGGGCGATCAGAGCAAAAAAAGAAAGGATATTCAAAAAAATGTCAGATATTAAATTCAAAGATAAAGCGGTATCCGCAATAGAAAATGCCTCGGATACATTCAAAGAATTGGCGGACAGCATATGGGAGTATGCCGAGCTGTCGCTGAAGGAATACAAATCGGCAGAATTATATTGTAAGGTGCTTGCAAAGCTCGGGTTTGAAGTTGAGACCGGGATCTGCGGTATTCCGACAGCTTTTCTCGGAAAATATGGGCAAGGACGCCCCTATATAGCAGTCCTCGGAGAATTCGATGCGCTGTCCGGGCTTTCTCAGGTCGGTGGAAGCATCGAAAAGAAGCCGCTCGAGGAAGGCGGTACGGGTCACGGTTGCGGTCACAATCTTCTCGGAGCCGGTTCACTTGCGGCGGCATACGGAATAAAAGAATACCTGCGGGCTCGCGCCGCAGAAGGCGGAAAAGATGTTGCCGGCACGGTATTCTTCTTCGGCACCCCCGGTGAGGAAGGCGGTGCGGGAAAGGCGTTCATGGCAAGGGACGGACTTTGGAAAAGCATGGACGCGGCGCTGACCTGGCATCCCGGAGACTCAAATCAGGTTGTTACAGGCACCTGCAATTCCACCGTACAGGCACTTTATAAATTCAAAGGCATTGCCGCTCACGCCGCGGGAAACCCGGAGAGCGGAAGAAGCGCGCTCGACGCGGTCGAGCTTATGAATATCGGAGTTCAATACCTGCGTGAGCACATGAAGGACGGTGCGCGGATACACTATGCGATGATAGACGGCGGAGGATATTCCCCGAATGTGGTACAACCGACCGCAAGCGTTCTTTATATGATACGCTCAAAGCTTGTAAAAGACGTGCTTGAGCTTGAAAAGCGTGTTGACAAAATAGCCGACGGTGCCGCTCTCATGACCGAAACGGAATATGAGAAAATATTCATTGACGGCTGTGCGAACACCGTACCGAATCATACTCTCGAAGCCCTGCTTTTTAAAAACATGGAAGCCTTGGGGGCACCGGAATACACAAAAGAGGAGACGGAATTTGCGGCAGCGCTCCGCAAGACATACACTCACGAGGGTGATATCGGAGATGCTCTGCCGACAATCGCGGCAAACAACGATGAAAAGCTTCGTGCGGAGGTAGCAAAGCTTTCGGATAACGGCAAAAAGCCGCTGAATGATTTTATATCTCCGCTGTACACGGGCTATGCCTTTTCAGCCGGTTCAACCGATGTCGGCGACGTATCCTGGCAGACGCCGACCGCTCAGATAAACTGCGTCACCTTCCCCTCGGGTTGCCCGGGACATTCCTGGCAGTATGTTTCCTGCGGAAAGACTTCAATAGCATATAAAGGTATGCTTTACGCCGCCAAGGTGCTTGCAGGCACGGCGATAGACCTGTTTGAGAATCCGTCAACGCTGAGTACCGCCAAGGAAGAATTCGGTGTTGCCGCAAAGGGAGGCTACGTTTGCCCTATTCCCGACGGTGAGACGGCAAAAGCAATATTATAAATTTCTCTGTCATAATTTATCGGCGCGGGCTATTGATTTAAAGACCAAAAAGTGATATACTTTATAGTAATTATTATATTTACTGCTTATATCAAACAACTGGAGAATGAATTATGTCAGACCGTATAAGATTTGAAATATCCGATACCATAGCCGCGATATCCACGCCTTACGGAAAAGGCGGCGTTGCGCTCATAAGAATATCCGGCGGGGATGCCGTAAGAATCGCAGACAGGATTTTCCGTCTCAAAAGCGGAAAACTGTTAAGCGAATGTACTCCCCGAAAGCTTTTTTACGGCGACATATCCGATCCCGTGACCGGTGAGCATATAGATGATGTAATGGCGGTTATGATGAAAGCGCCTGCCACATATACCGGCGAGGATACGGTGGAGATCACCTGCCACGGCGGAATACTTATCACACGCGATGTTCTCGACGCCGCGCTTCGCGCGGGTGCGCGTGCTGCGCAAGCGGGGGAATATACAAGACGTGCGTTTGTCAACGGACGGATAGCGTTGAGTGAGGCGGAATCGCTTGGACTCATGCTTGACGCGTCAAGCGAAGCACAGCTGAAGCTGTACCGTTCGGGCATGAACGGAAGGCTTCACGAGCGTGTTGAAAAGATATACGACGGTCTTTGCAGGATCCAAAGTAACATATTTGCCTGCATCGACTATCCGGACGAGGATCTGACCGAGCTCGGCAGTGATGAAATGGTCGAAATACTCGCAAGCATCATAAACGATATCGACAGGCTTATTGCTACTTTCAGAACCGGACGTGCCGTCGGCGAGGGCATTCCGGCTGTAATATGCGGACGTACAAATGCCGGAAAAAGTTCTCTTTACAATCTTATGGCAGGATATGACGCTGCGATAGTAACAGAAGTGGAAGGCACCACACGGGATGTGCTGAAGCAGAATGTTTCGATAGGAAAGGTCACCTTGCGGCTTTCGGATACCGCCGGGCTTCGCGGCGGAGCCGAGGTCGACATTGTCGAAAGCCTCGGTATCGAGCGTGCAAAAAACGAGATATACAATGCCGAGCTTGTCTTTGCGGTATTTGACGGCTCAAAGCCGCTCTGCGCAAATGACCGTGAGCTTCTCGGTGTATTGAAGTCGCACACCGGCTGCCTTATTGCCGTAATAAACAAAAATGATCTTCCGCAGTATATAACCGACGGAAGCGATGACTATAATGAAATCGAAGATGTTTTCGGGCGCAACGGAATTATACGTCTGAGTACGTCGACAGGATTGGGGTATGACACTCTTTGCGACACGGTCGAAAAGCTTTACGTTGACGGAAGCATTGACCTTTCAAATGACGCGGTAGTCATCAATGCAAGGCAGGTGGCGGCTCTGTCCGAAGCAAAAGCTGCGCTTGAGAGTGCGGTGGATGGTATTGCATCCGGACTTCAGATAGATATGTGCTGCAGTGATGTGGAGCAGGCGATGATATCCATCGGAAGCATCGACGGCAAAAATGTATCCGAAGATGTTGTCGGGGCGATATTTTCAAGATTCTGCGTCGGAAAATAAGCAAATACGAAAATTAATTATTTAAATACAAATAATGAAACGCGAGGAAGCCGGTATGTCTGAAATGACAAAAAAAGAAGCTTACAGAAGAATAGACGAGTTACGCAAGACACTTACGCACCATGCCAAGCTTTATTATGTATATGATTCTCCGGAGATATCAGATTTTGAATATGACAGGCTTTATGCCGAGCTTTTGAAGCTTGAGAGCGAAAATCCGGAATATTCCGATCCTTCATCGCCGACCATGCGCGTCGGCGGAGCACCGCTTGACAAATTCGAAAAGGTTGTACACAGCGTCCGTATGAACTCCCTGACCGATGTATTTTCGTTCGACGAGCTGCGCGAATTTTACGATCGGACGGATGCTGCCGCGGGAAGACTGACATACTCGGTTGAGCCAAAGATCGACGGACTTTCGGTTGCTTTAAGGTACGAAAACGGAATATTCGTTCAGGGAGCAACCCGAGGTGACGGTACGACGGGCGAAGACGTAACCATGAATCTCAGGACGATAGGTTCTATTCCGCTCAGACTTTCCGAGCCGTTGACGCTGACGGTCCGCGGAGAGGTATATATGCCTCACTCATCCTTTGAGGCTATAAACGCCGAGCGCGAAAAGCACGGTCAGGCGCTCATGGCAAACCCGCGCAATGCCGCAGCCGGTTCGCTTCGTCAGCTTGACCCGCGCATTGCCGCAGAACGCGGACTTGACATATTCATATTCAATCTTCAGGAGGGAAACATTTATTCTCCGGAAAGCGGCAGAGTGCCCGTTTCGCACACCGAAACACTTGACAGGCTCGGAGAGCTTGGATTCAAAGTTCTTGAAATGCGCAAAGCACTCTCCGATTTCGAAAGCATTAAAAATCACATTCAGTATATCAGCGATATGCGCGACAGCCTGCCGTATGACATTGACGGCGCGGTCATAAAGGTCGACAGTCTTGATATCAGGACAAAGCTCGGCGAGGGGACAAACACGCCGAAATGGGCGGTCGCGTACAAGTATCCGCCGGAATGCAAGCAAACGAAGCTGACAGACATAACCGTAGCCGTAGGAAGAACCGGGGTTCTGACTCCGACGGCGGTTCTCTCCCCCGTAAGGCTTGCGGGAACAACCGTCAAGAGTGCAACGCTCCACAACCTTGACTATATACGAGAAAGAGGCATAATGATAGGCGACACGGTCAGCGTTCAGAAGGCGGGAGACATAATTCCCGAAATAGTATGTGCGCATCCCGACAAGCGCGACGGCAGCGAGCGGGAATTTTTCATGCCCGAAATATGCCCGTCGTGCGGAGAGCCGGTATTCCGCGAGGACGGTGAGGCGGCGGTACGGTGTACAAATGCTCTCTGCCCGGCTCAGCTTTCACGCTCTATCGAGCACTTCTGCTCAAAAAATGCCATGAATATCGACGGTCTCGGTCCGAGAATTATTGACCTGCTTCTCGGGCAAAAGCTTATATCCTGCGTTGCGGATATTTACACCTTGACCGCAGATATGCTCGAACCTCTTGACCGTATGGGAAAGAAGTCGGCTGCAAACCTGATTGCGTCAATAGAAAAATCAAAATCTGCCGGACTTGAGCGGCTTATATATGCGCTCGGAATACGCAATGTAGGCGAAGTAGCCGGTGCCGCTCTTGCCGCACGCTTCGGTACGCTTGACACGCTTATGAATGCCACTGTCGATGAGATATGCGGCATTGAAGATTTCGGACTGATCACTGCGGAATGTGTCGTAAACTTTTTCTCACATCCGCAAAACAAAGAGCTTTGCCGTCGTCTGAAAGCGCTCGGAATAAAGACCGACAGCACGGCAGAGCCCAAAGGCAACAGATTCGAAGGCCTGACCTTTGTACTGACCGGAACGCTGCCGACCATGAGCCGCGACGAGGCGGGCGAGATGATAAAAAAGCTTGGCGGCAAGGTCAGCGGCTCGGTTTCCAAAAAAACGTCTTATGTGGTTGCCGGAGAGGCGGCGGGATCAAAGCTTACAAAGGCAAACGAGCTCGGGATAACGGTTATTGACGAGGAAGCTCTTTTAAAAATGTGCGAAGAATGATCCTGTGCGTCGCAGGTCTTCCGGGCTTCAAAGCAATCCGAGAAAATCAAGTATCCCGTTATAGACGCCCTCGGCGAACAGCTCCGGCTGATTGTTCATAAGTGCGGCATCGCTTGGATTGGTTATAAATCCGAGTTCGATAAGAACGGCGGGCATTTTTGTCTTACGCAGGACATAAAGCCCGGGACGCGGCGCCATTCCGCGATTGCGTAATCCTGTTATACGATTGAGCCAGAGCAGTATGTCCTCTCCGAGATCATATGCTACGCTGTTTCGGGAGTAGGCATATCCCTCGCTTCCGGTAGCCGTGGAATTTGAGGACGCATTTGTATGAAGGCTTATGAAATAATCCGCGCCCCAGGAATTCGCTTCGTTTACACGCACGGCAAGGCTGGTTGCGGTTGAGGTGCCGAGCTGTGTCTGCGGCGTCGGTCTTGAAAGCCTGACATCAAAGCTTCCGTTGCTTCTGAGCAGTGCGGCAAGCTCCTGACCGATCCTGTAAACTATGTCCTGCTCGCGCAGACCGTTCCCCTCTGCTCCTGCATTCGGGTTTACCGGGTTGTGTCCCTGATCTATGTATATCTTTATCGCCATGGTTCTCTTCCTTTCCGTTTTCTCCGCATATGTGCGGGCAAAGCATTCTTGATTCATTAATTATTGCTTTGCTGCTTACAAAAACATTTTATGCCGCAAAACGCGGATTTGTCAGCAAAAGTCACACGAAAAGCAGCAGGTTCTCATCTGCACGGTCAAACAAATTTGAAAGGTATTACGAAAATGAGCAGCTACAAACTGACAAACACAAAATCGGAGCGCAACAAAATCGAGGGCGGAGTCCTCTATCTTGTGGCGACACCGATAGGAAATCTTTCCGACCTTTCCGAGCGCGCAATAAAGGTGCTCAGCGAAGTGGATTTCATTGCCGCCGAGGATACGAGAAACTCGGTGCATATGCTCACGCATCTCGGAATACAGAAGCCGTTGATTTCATATTTCGAACATAACAAGCGTGAACGCGGCGAGATAATTGCCGCAAGGCTTGAAGCCGGAGAGTCCTGCGCACTGATAACCGATGCAGGCACGCCCGCAATCTCCGATCCCGGAGAGGATATAGTAAAGCTGTGTGCCGAGCGCGGTATAACCGTTTCGTCTGTTCCGGGTGCCTGCGCCGCGATAACGGCACTTACGCTGTCCGCTCTGCCGACCGGAAGATTCTGTTTTGAAGGATTTGTTTCGTACAACAACAAAAACGAACGTCGTGAAAGACTTGATTCTCTGAAAGCCGAGGAGCGAACCATGATATTTTACGAAGCGCCGCACAAGCTTCGCCGCACGCTTGCGGATCTCTCAGAAGCCTTCGGTGAGGACAGACGCGTAACGCTCTGCCGCGAGCTGACAAAGCTCAACGAGGAGGTATTGCGTATGACCTTCGGAGAGGCGATTACATATTATGAAATAAACGAACCGCGGGGAGAATACGTTCTTGTAGTGGAAGGCTGTCCCCCGAAGCGTCATGCACAATCGGAATGGCAATCGCTTACTGTAAAAGAGCAAGTTGCGAAATACATTGAATCCGGCATGGAAAAGATGGATGCCATAAAGGCGGTTGCAAAAGAGCGCGGTGTTCCCAAAAATGTAATATATAAAGAGACTATCGGAGACTGATCGTATTTTTTCGATTGAAATATTTCAAAACACTTATCCAACAAAAAAGGAGTTTATCATATGACAACAAACAACGCAAACAAGCAGTTCAAAAAAAAGAGAGTCGGCGTTATAGGCGCAACCGGTATGGTCGGTCAGAGATTTCTGTCCCTGCTTTCCGGGCATCCGTATTTTGAAGTAACCGCGCTTGCCGCATCAAAAAGATCGGCAGGAAAAACCTACACCGATGCTCTCGGCGGAAGATGGAAGCTTGAAACGCCCATGCCCTCCGAATTTGCCGATATGATCGTCCACGACGCCGCAAATATTGACGAGATGGCGGCTTTGGTTGATTTTGTTTTCTGTGCGGTCGACATGAAAAAGGATGAAATTGTAGAGCTTGAAGAAGGCTATGCCCGCCATGAAATTCCGGTAATATCCAACAATTCCGCAAACCGCGGAAAAGCCGATGTTCCGATGGTAATTCCGGAGATAAATGCGTCGCATTTTGATGTCATTGAGGCTCAGAAAAAGCGTCTCGGCACAAAGCGCGGATTTATCGTCGTCAAGCCGAACTGCTCAATACAGTCCTATGTTCCGATGATCACCCCTCTGCTTGAATTTGAGCCGACACAGGTCGTTGTAACAACATATCAGGCAATATCCGGTGCCGGAAAAACTTTCAGGGATTGGCCTGAAATGAACGACAATATTATTCCTTACATAGGTGGTGAGGAAGAAAAAAGCGAAAAGGAGCCTCTCAAGGTCTGGGGACACATCGAAAACGGTAAGATAGTCAACGCAGAAGCTCCGCTGATCACAACGCAGTGCATTCGCGTTCCGGTAACAAACGGTCATACTGCGGCTGTATTTATCAGCTTTAAGAAAAAGCCGTCAAAGGAACAGATACTCAAAGCATGGGCAGACTTCAAGGGAAAGCCCCAGGAGCTTGAGCTTCCCTCTGCGCCGAAGCAGTTTGTTACGTATTTCGAGGAAGATAACCGCCCGCAGGCGGCGCTTGACCGCGATATTTACGGCGGTATGGGTGTTTGTGCCGGAAGGCTCCGCGAGGACACGCTTTTCGACTACAAATTTGTCGGTCTTTCACACAACACGCTCCGCGGCGCGGCAGGCGGCGGACTTCTCAGCGCAGAGCTTCTCTACCGCGAAGGATATTTCGATTAACATTAACTGACAGAATCATTGGCTGAATATATATGCGAACAACGCTGACGGACAAAAGTCTGTCAGCGTTGTTTTTTTCAGAATATTATCCGAAGGCGGGAATATAAATATAATATATACTTGGCTGAAAATATCATGTTATCAAGAAGGAGTGAGAAAATTGACCGCACCAGATATAAAAATCCGCGAAAGGAAGAAAGCCCGTCCGGGTACGAATAAGGATATGACAACATCATCGGCAGAGGTCTTTCCCAACACCTTGCCGCCGACCTCGCGCAAAACCGGACTTTCATCCTCCGAGGTTTCGGAATCGCGGAGAAAATACGGCGACAATACGCTTGAAAGATCAAAGAAGAGATCTTTTATCAGGGGATTTGTTTCAAATCTCGGAGACCCGGTCATAAAGGTGCTTTTATGTGCATTGGCAGTCAACCTTATATTTATGTTCCGCGGCTCGGATTGGATAGAAAGCGCAGGAATTGCCGTATCCGTATTTCTTGCAACGCTTATTTCAACGCTTTCGGAATACGGAAGTCAGAGTGCCTTTGACAAGCTGAGTGAGGAATGCTCGGCTGTCAGCTGTCGGGTCCGCCGTGACGGCAGGATCTCGGAGATACCCGCTTCGGAATTGGTATACGGAGACATAGTTCTTATCGGAATGGGGGAGCGTATTCCCGCCGACGGACTACTTATATCGGGAGGCATCGGCATTGACCAGTCGGCGCTCACAGGCGAGAGCAGAGAAGCATCAAAAAAGCCGTCGCGGGACACATCGCTTTTGCCGTCGGCTGTATCCTCAATGTGCAGCGGTTGCGTTGCCGTATCGGGTGAGGGTGAAATGATAGTTACGCGCGTCGGAAAAAACACCTCTCTCGGAGAGATTTCCAAAGAGATCCAGGAAGAAACGCGCAACAGTCCACTCAAGCTCAGACTTTCAAAGCTTGCAAAACAGATAAGTGTTCTCGGATATATTGCCGCGGCGTTTGTTGCCGTCGTTTATCTTGTGAATGCTTTTATATTTGACAGCGGATTTTCCCGCGATATGATAATGCTCAAGCTGTCGGATGTTCACTATATATTTTCGTCTCTGATAAATGCTTTGACGCTCGGGCTTACCGTTGTGGTCATGGCAGTACCCGAGGGCTTACCTATGATGATCGCCGTTGTGCTCTCTTCAAACATCAAGCGAATGGTGAAGGACAATGTACTTGTAAGAAAACCTGTCGGCATAGAAGCAGCCGGAAGCATGAATATATTGTTCACGGATAAAACCGGAACGCTCACCTGCGGAAAAATGAGTGTCGACCGCATAATCACGGGAGACCTTGAGGAATATTCAGGTATTCGCACAATTCCGGATAATTTACCCTTGAAGCACGATTACTGCGCGTGTGCCGTTTTGAACAATTCGGCGCAATGGACGGATACAGGCGCGGTCGGCGGAAATACTACCGACCGTGCGCTTCTCGAATCGGTTTTTTCATCCGGACGGCGCAAGGCAGTTAAAAGCTCACGCAAAAACGAGGGTTCGGTACCGGAAAATTCAATATACGGAAACTGCACCGTAACCAAAAGAATACCGTTTGACAGCAATATCAAATATGCCGCCGCCACAGTGTACGATCACGGCTCGGGAATAAATACAACATACATAAAAGGAGCCCCGGAAAGGCTTTTACCATACATAACGGAATGTGAATGCGGCGACGGCAAAACGGCGTCATTTGAAATTTACAGACAGGAATTTCAGCAAAAGCTTGCAGCAATGACGGAAGGCGGTGCAAGAGTGCTTCTGATTGCGGTTGAGTGCGATAAATCATGCAGCTGCGACACAATAAAAGCTTCGGGTTTCGGGAAATTAAGGCTGATATGCGCGGTTCTTCTGCGAGACAGGCTGAGAAGCGAGGCGTATATGTCTGTCAGAGCGCTCAGAAACGCAGGAATACAGGTAGTCATGATAACGGGCGACAACAAGGCGACAGCCTCAGATATAGCATCCGGATGCGGCATTCTCGGTTCTGGCACGGATATATGCATAACCGGCGATGAGCTGGCGGCAATATCCGACGAAAAGCTTTCTGAAATACTTCCGAGGCTGGCAGTGGTCGCAAGGGCTTTGCCTGCCGACAAAAGCCGTCTTGTTAAGGTTGCGCAGGAAAAGGGACTTGTCGTCGGAATGACAGGCGACGGAATAAACGACGCTCCCGCACTGAAAAAAGCCGACATCGGCTTTGCTATGGGAGGCGGAACGCAGGTTGCAAAGGATGCGGGCGATATCATTATTCTTGACAATAATCTCTCGTCAATAGCAAAGGCTGTACTTTACGGGCGCACCATATTCAAAAGCATAAGGAAATTCATAACGCTTCAGCTGACAATGAATTTCTGCGCGGTCGGAGTCTGTATGATCGGACCCTTTATCGGTGTCGACGCGCCCGTCACGGTCGTTCAGATGCTTTGGATAAACATAATCATGGATACGCTCGGAGGTCTTGCCTTTTCGGGCGAACCGCCGCTTGATATTTACATGAAGGAAAAGCCAAAACGGCGCGATGAGCCGATACTTAACAAATACATGGTAAATGAAATATTGCTTCTCGGCGGCTTTACCGTTGCAATGCTTATCTCATTTCTAAAATTTCCCGAAATACTCAGGCATTTTCGACGCGCCGATGACAACATATATGTACTGACTGCATTTTTTGCGCTGTTTATTTTTTCCGGTGTATTCAATTGCTTCAATGCGCGCACCGACCGTCTGAATCTCTTCTCCGGCATATCGGAAAATCCTACTTTTATAATGATAATGACCGCTGTCTGCACGATACAAATACTGTTTGTTTATCTCGGAGGCAGTGTTCTGCGCACAATACCGTTAAGCTTTTCCGAGCTGAAATATACGATGCTGCTTGCACTGTCGGTATTCCCCGCAGAGCTTATACGGAAAATCATTTGGAAAATACGCCACAGACGCCAAGGCTATTAAAAATCCCGCACATAAAAACTAATTATAAAAAACAAGGCAGGAAACGCTTATTAAGCGCACCTGCCTTGTTCTGTCTATATATTCCTTTCGGAAATTTCTTCAAAAAACTCAGTCGATGGTCTTATCTATGTTGAATCTTGTGATTTTCTTGGAGGTATTCTTTGCAAATTCCGTCTTTCTGATCTTTACATAGCCGACGGCTTTATAAGAAACCATATTTGTATTTGCTTTTTTGACTTCTTCCTTGAAATATTTTTCGATCTCGGCATCGCCTGTTATTCCATGGCGTTCAAGGGCTTCATAGTCGGGATAAATTTCCGCAACTATAACTTCCTTCTGCGGGTTTGATTTGCTTTCACCTGCATATACGACCGCTTCGGATACGCCAAAGATACGCGATAATTCGGTCTCTATCTCCTCGGGGTAAACATTTTTGCCGTTTGAGAAGATGATCAGGTTTTTAAGTCTTCCGGTTATATAAATCCATCCGTCCTCGTCAAGCTTACCATAGTCGCCGGTTCTGAAGAAGCCGTCCTCGTCAAACACTGCCTTGGTCGCTTCCTCGTCTTTATAATATCCGAGCATTACGTTGGGACCCTTGACGCATATTTCGCCCTCGCCGTTTTCATCGGGATCTTTGATCTTGACTTCTTCGCCGATAATAGGTGTGCCGACGCTTCCCTTTTTCTGCCATTTGTTTCTGTTGCAGGAAATAAGGGGCGCACATTCGGTGATCCCGTAGCCGTTGAGTATCGTAATACCGATAGCATCAAACATATCAATGATATCCTGGTTGAGCGCAGCGCCGCCGCAGATTATCATTTCAAGCTTTCCGCCGAACACGTCAAGGATCGGTGCGAACATTTTTCTTCTTTTGTCAATACCGACCTTGCGGAGAGCGTTACTGATCTTGATGCCTTTTCTTATTTTGCCTGCCTGACCCGTTTTCTCTGCGTTTGCCCAGATCTTCTTGTAAAGAGTTTCGACAAACAGCGGTACAAGAATAAGGTGAGTCGGCTGCTGTTCCTTCAGCTCTTTAAGAAGGTATCTTAAACCGCTTGAAATATATACAGTGGCACCCTGTGAATAGTGTCCCACAAAGTTGACGGTTGAGCAGAAGGTGTGGTGCGGAGGAAGCACACAGAGTGTCTTTTTCGTTATAAGGAAATTGTACATACCCTGTGTCATATCAGAGACAATATTGGTCTGAGAAAGCATAACGCCCTTTCCCTTACCTGTTGTGCCGGAGGTGAAAACGATAGTAGCGAGCTTGTCAGGATCGATCTCATAGTCATAATATGTGTTGTTTCCTGCCTCGTACATTTCGTTGCCGTGTGCGATAAGCTCTGCGAAGGAATGATCACCTTCTGCGGGCGTACCCCACATACAAACGAAAACAGCGTTCGGGAACTTCTCTTTGAGTGCCGCAAGCTTTTCGTGGATTTCGGCACCATAGAATATGAAGTCACATTCAGCTTTTTCGATTATACCTGCCATATCCGGAACAGGCAATTCCTTATCTATCGGAACGGTAACGGTACCGATAGACATGAGGGCAAAATAGGTGCATACCCAGCCATATGATGCAGCGCCTATGATGGCAGCGTGCTTTTCCCGGCATCCGAGCTCGACACAAGCCGTACCAAATCCCCGTATGTCTGATCTGGTCTGCGTAAAGGTCTTTTCAATAACTGTGTCTGACTTAGGATCCTCTTTAAAAGAAAAGGCAACGCGGTCAGGATATTTGTTTGCCACGTTTTCAGTCATTATACGAAAATTCTCAAATACGGTAGTTTCGTATAACGGATAATTTTTCTTTTTCATTTTGTCTCCTTAAAAAATTATATTTATATTTTGCATTTTCATGCAGTAATACCACTCTGATTCAACGATGTATTTTTACCTGTAAATCTGTATATTTCCTGAATACAACTATTTCTTATAACACAAAAATATTAATTCTGTATTAATTCAGATTATATATTCAATAAAGAACTGCAACTATCATGCTTATTCGGTCAAAAAACATACGATCAATTCTTATCCGCTGACGTATCTCGCGTTCTTATGTCAACAGGCTTGAAGGGGGCGCCGCCGTTGAAAATACGCAGATAATCGTTTTTTATGATCGTATCCGATACGTCATACATACAGTAGATATTTTTATATCTTTTTTCTGCGGCGGGATCTGCTTTCGGCAGGTCTTCGTCGTTTTCCTCCCACGGAGCGGTCATAAGTCTGTTATCAGAGCCTATTATGCGTCCATCGGGAAGGACGGCAAAGCTGTCCGGCAGAAAAATGTTTCTGCCCATGAATCCGCAATCGGACACATCCTCTCCCATAAGATACATAAGTGTAGGAAGAATATCTATCTGACCTGCCGGATCGGAGACCTTCATTGCGGCGTTCGGGGTTTCGGACGCTTCCGAATATATGATAAGCGGCAGAGTACTGTCCTCCTTTTCGGAAACAGCCGACAGCCAATCGCAGCCCTTCTCGACAAGTTTTGCCGTTTCTTTCGGAAAATATTTATGAACTCCGTTGTGGTCTCCGGTTATGAGAACGACGCTGTCTTCAAGGAACCCTCCCTCGCGGAGCTTGCTTATAAACATACCTATCTGCTCGTCAACGTAGTGCACGGCGTTGACATAATTTGCCGCCGGAGTATCATTGAAGCTTCCGCAGTCAATGACGTTATATTCCTCCGGAAGCTCAAACGGGGTATGGCTTGAGGTCAGCACTATGTGTGTATAGAATTTTCCGTTCGGATCGTCCTCGGAGCGGATCTCATTTCCGTCAAAATAATTATACACCTGTTCAAGCAGAGTTCTGTCGGAAATATAATTATTGAATACTTCTGAGCGGTCATAGTCAAGAACGCTTTTGTCAAATCCGAGTGTTCCCTCTATTACCGGCTGATAGTTCCAGACGGAATCATTTGAGCTGTTGAAATATGTGCTTCTGTAATTTTTCTTTCCGAGTATAGTATTTATTGTACACATACTGTTATCTTTATAGAAATTGAAAAAGCTTACCTTATTGGGCGGAAGTACGGAGGTCATGAGCATAAAGTCGCAGTCAGAGCTGTTTCCGCACTTGACCTGTTCATATACATTATCGAAATATAGTCCGCCTTTCGCAAGTCTGTTAAGATTAGGTGTTATTTCCTTTCCGTCTATTTCAAGTCCGATAACAAAATTCTCAAGTGCTTCGACCTGAATAACTATCAGATTTTTGTCCTTGTAAATCCCCTCAAGCTCTTTGTACCGCTCGGGAATAAGTGAGGTATCCGTTTCCTGTTTATGCCATTCGTAGAATTCGCATATATTTTCGTAATCCTCGGCATCAATTTCGGTCGAAAGCTTCTTTTTTTCCGAAATTATATCAATAACATCGCCGAAATGGTAGCCTATCACGGTAAAATACTTTGTATCGTCAATAGTATACGGAGCGTCGTAAACGGTATCGTATTTATCGGTACACAATCCGAAAGTATTGAGCACGGGTATAAAAACGATTATTGCCGCCGCGCAGGTAACCGCAGAGATAAATTTTATCAGCCTTTTTCCGAATTTTTCGGTAAAGACCGGTATGCGCTTGCGTTCATGCCTTGTAAAATATGCGACTGCGATAAACACGGCTATATCGACAAAGAACAAAAGATCAAACCATGAGGTCCATTTGAAAAGACTTGATTTGGTATGCGACACATAGCCGACCAATTTAAGCATAAGCGCCGACGGCATCGAATTGAAGCATCTGAAATACATAGTGTCGCCTATATAGACTGCGGTCACTGCGATATTGGCTGCAAATGCGTATATGCACTTGTATTTATCCGAAAACAGAAATACCCCTGCAAACAGTATCGCGGCAACGGCGATATTTAGCAAAAAGGCTATACTGAAATACCGTGCCGGCGATATAGGGCTCGGTACATATGAGTTATCGCCGCTGACAAAGCTCTGAAAGACCAGATTTTTCATAAGCATTCCGACAAATGATATTATCAAAAGGACTGCATTTCTGCGTGACATTCCGGTATTTTCCGATGCTTTTCCGCGCCTATGCTTCCCAGACCCAAATAACATTTGAATTCTATTGTTTTTCATGGTTCTATCTTATTCCGCAGGAATTTCGCCTGCATTTCTCCCGTTTTACGATTTTCATGTTTATACGTTTTTTACACTTTTCAATTTTTACGGTCATTATTTAAATCGGGAATATCCCACATCGATTTTAGCACAAAACACATTTAAAGTCAATAAAAACCGTATGCGAAAAAAAGAAAAGCCTCGTTGCTGTTGCAACAAGGCTTTAAAGCGCGGCGTAAGGGACTCGAACCCCCGACCTACTGGTTCGTAGCCAGGCACTCTATCCAGCTGAGCTAACGCCGCATTAACCCGTACGCTCATCGTACCTGATTATTATACAATTATGATCCCGGTTTGTCAAGCCCTTTTTTCAGATTTTTTTAATTTTTTTCGCTGCATAAAAATTTACGGAAAGAATTATCAATTTCTCCCGGATTTCAGCTCTTGCTGTTCATATAATCCTCAAGCTCGCTCTTTATGACCGAGACCTGCGGACCGTACACCACCTGAATACCGTCGCCGTGTTTTATTACACCGGCGGCTCCCGAGCGTTTAAGCATGACGTCCGAAACCTTTTCGGGAGTTACAACGGTAACACGTAGACGTGTAGCGCAACAGTCAAGGTTCTGAATATTTTCTTTTCCGCCAAGTCCTTCAAGTATCATTGCCGAAACCGAGCTTGCTTCGGCAGCCGCTTCCGACACTGTCGGCATATCTGATTCGACACCAGCCACATCTGTGGCACCGTCTGCTGCCGCCGCTTTCTTCGCCTCAAGGTCCGCACGACGATAGAGCTTGGTCTCTGCCGTATCCTCCTCGCGGCCGGGAGTGATATAATTGAATTTCTTTATCATGAATCTGAAAATAAAGAAATAGATTGCAAAATACGCTATACCGACCGGAATTATCATTACCCAATTGGTCTTTGCATTACCCTGAAGTATGCCGAAAAGGAACAGGTCGATAATACCGCCCGAGAAGGTCATACCAACGCCGACACGCAGAATATGCATAAGCATATACGCCAGTCCGGCGAATATAGAGTGAATGAAATACATTGCGGGGGCAACGAAAAGGAAGGTAAACTCAAGGGGTTCGGTAATACCCGTGATTATAGAAGTAAGAGCGGCTGAAAGAAGCAATCCGCCTGCTGCTTTTTTCTTCCCGGGTTTTGCACAGACATACATTGCAAGCGCCGCGCCGGGCAGTCCGAATATCATAAGCGGGAATTTTCCGCTCATGAATCTGGTTGCTGACACCGAAAATACTGTTGTTGAGGGTGAAGCAAGCTCGGCAAAGAAAATATTCTGTGCGCCGTAAACCAAGGCTCCGTCAATAACGGCAGAGCCGCCGAGCCCTGTCTGCCAGAACGGCAGGTAAAAAACATGATGAAGTCCGAAAGGTATCAGTATTCTTTCGATAAAGCCGTATATAAGAGTACCTACATAGCCGGAATTGAGCACGAGATTTCCGAGCGCGTATATTCCCGTTTGGATATACGGCCAGACGAAGTACATCAGAACTCCGACGCCGACATATGTGACGGTGGATATTATCGGCACGAATCTTACGCCGCCGAAGAACGAGATGACGTTCGGCAGCTTGATCTTATAGCATCTGTTATGAAGCCATGCCACGCCGAGTCCGACGATTATTCCTCCGAAAACGCCCATTTGCAGGGACTGAATACCGACCACGTTATCTATCGAGCCTTCGAGCACATCGGCTCCCGCTTCAAGCTTTCCGTTAAGTCGCAGTAATACATTGATTGTACAATGCATAACGAAAAATGCGATAGCCGCCGAAAGTGTGGCGGTAGCCTTTTCGTTTTCGGTCATACCGAGAGCCACGCCCATTGCAAATATTATCGGCAGGTTATTGAATATTATCGAGCCGACCTCGCTGAATATTGAAAACACCGAATATGCCACCGTACCGGGTCCCAATATTTTGCCGAGATTGTAGGCGTTTATCATTGTTTCGTTTGTAAGCGACGAGCCTATGCCGAGCAATAGTCCCGCAATCGGGAGCAGTGCGATGGGAAGCATAAACGCGCGTCCTATTCTTTGAAGCACGCCAAAAGCCTTTGACTGCTTTTTTTCTTTTTTTACTGTTGCATCCATTTTATTTTTCTTCCATTCTGCATATAAATTCAATGAGGGCAGGCGATCAGCTGTTTATTCCGGCGGATCTGCGTATCTGGTAGCTTATCACCGTGCTTTTACCGCCCTTGACATCGCCGTATCTGTATTTCACGCCGGACATATCCTCCGGATTTGTTATGACTACGGGAATAACCGTATCGTATCCGGCACCTCGTATGACCGACAGCTCGACTTTAGCGATAAGTCCGCCCGCCTTTACCCTCTCTCCCTCTCTGACAGTCGGAGTAAATCCGTTTCCGCCGAGCTTGACCGTGTCGATACCGATATGGACCAATACATCAAGTCCGTCGTCGCTTTTTATTGTAAAAGCGTGTTTTGATTCGGTTATACCGACAATTTCACCGTCGACAGGACTGTAAATATTGCCTGATATCGGCTGAACGGCAAATCCGCCGCCGAGCATTCCGCTCGCAAATACCTCGTCACTGACCTCATCAAGCGGCACCGCACGCCCGTCGGCAACCGCAAGCAGCTTGTTATTCTGAGAAAATCCGAACATACCTTCTCCTTATTTCAAATCAATTTTCAATCAAAAAATTTATTTTGTTCCGGAATCAAAATATCCCGATCTGTTCTGTATCAATTATCAAGTCAACTATTTGCAGCTTCTTATTTTTTCGCGAAGCGTAAGAATATACGGTGCAGCAACGGACAGCTCGTCTATTCCCATCTCAATAAAGCGTTCGGTCAGCGATGTATCTGCGGCAAGCTCGCCGCAGACGCCTATCCATATACCGTGTCTGTGCGCTCCCTTTGCGGCAAATGCTATAAGCCGCAAAACAGGCTCGATATCGTTGCAAACGTATCCGACGGACTTATTCTGCCTGTCCGCCGCAAGCGTGTACTGGCAAAGGTCGTTAGTACCTACGGAAAAAAAGTCGGAAACCGCTGCAAGCTCATCCGCCATTACCGCTGCCGCAGGAGTTTCTATCATAATACCTATCTTCATATTTCTGTCATACGGTATTCCTTTTGCGGCAAGCCCGTCCTGAATTTCGGATATCAGCCTTTTGGTATTGGCGACCTCGGATTCCGATACTATCATCGGCAACATAACGGAAATATTTCCGTATGCAGAAGCGCGGCATATTGCGCTCAACTGTGTGCGGAAGATTTCGGGATACTCAAAGCAAAGTCGGATTCCGCGAAGCCCGAGCGCGGGATTTTCTTCGTCCTCCATTGTTATTGTATCTGTCTTTTTATCCGCGCCTATATCGAGAGTACGGATTATAATCGGTCTTCCCCGTAAGGTTTCCGCTATCGCACGGTAAGCTCTGAACTGTTCTTCTTCATCGGGCAGACTGCTTCTGCCGAGATAAAGAAACTCGCTTCTTAAAAGCCCTATTCCTTCGGCATCCGAGCCGACCGAGGCTTTGGCGTCCGCCACACTTCCGATGTTGGCATAAAGCCTTATCTTTTTACCGCTTCTCGTTATGCTTTCAAGCCCGCGATAAGCCTCAAGCCTCTGGCGCATACTGTTTTCGGTATCTATTTCTCTTTGTACTCCGTCGACAAGCTCTTTTGTCGGTTCAATATAGAGCGTACCTGTTATTCCGTCGATAACGGCATTTTTTCCATCGTACGAATCCTCGATTCTTCCGGTGCCTATAATTGCGGGAATGCCCATAGAGCGTGCAAGTATAGCCGTGTGCGAATTACTGCTTCCCTCAAATGTCACAAAGCCGATCACCTCGGAGGTATCAAGCAGAACGGTTTCGCTCGGTGAGAGATCGTCCGCAACAATTATATATCCGCTATTTTCGCCGCTCACCGTATTTTCCGCATTATCGCGCGCAGCAATTGTCCCGTTTCCGCAAAGAATTCGCTTAAGCCGTCCGGCAACATCTCGCAGGTCGGCTATTCTTGCCGACAGGTAAGCGTCGTTAAGGTCTCCGAACATTTTTTCGTATTCCTCGACCGTACGGTCAATGGCATTTTCTGCCGTGCTGCCGTCCGCAATAAGTCCGGTGATCTTCTCGACAAATTCCTCATCATCAAGCAGCATCTTATGAATAAGAAATATTTCGGCTTCACTTGAGCCGACGGTTTCCGCGGTACGTCTGATGACCGTTTCGAGCTCGCTTCTTGCCGAATTGGCGGCGCGGTAAAATCTTTCCTTTTCCGCGATCGCTCCGAGATATTTATGCGGTGCAAACCCCTTATTGTCGGCTCTTCCGTAACGCTTCAGAAATTTAAGCCTTCCTATTGCAATTTTCGGAGTGATAGATATCCCGGTCGCAATATGCTCTGCGTTCCTCCCGCCTGCGAACGGAGCCTTCCTATCCGTATCGCTTTCGGATGCTTTACCTTCAAACATCCGGGTACTGTTAACATTTATCGCCATAGTATTTGTATTCCTCTTTTCCGATTTTCCGACATTCTGAATACAGTTATTATTGCTCCGATTCAGCCGATGTATTCATAGCAGCATTTTTCAAGTGCCTGTGCGGCATCGGATTCGTCCGCTCCGTCCACGATAAAACGCAGCTTGTCGCCGTGACGGGCGCCGAGTCCCATAACAGACAAAAGACGTTTGGCATCAGCCTCGCGCTCTGCGTCCCCACCGTCCGCAAGCTTGAATATCTTTATATCGGAATCATATTTTTTTGCGCATACAGCCAAAGCGCCCGCAGGGCGTGCATGAATACCGTTCTCATCACCGACGGTATATGTGAATGTTACCATAATTTATTATCCTTTCGGTTTTTGGGTTTTATATCGGGCAATACTGCGGATGCGGTATCGCTTTTTGAATTTCAATATAATTTTGCATTGAAACTGTGCTTAATATACATTTTTATTTATATTTGCCTTTCCGGCGATCCGAAAAAAACGTCTGCCATGCCAAGCCGTAATTTTATACAAATATTTATCCGGACAATTGTTTGGAATGCCGTTTTTTTCGGCTCTCTATTGACAAAAAAACTTCATTATGATAGACTAAATTTATCGCAGTATATTCAGATAATTCTGCACATTTTTTTAAAGGAGAACTTAAAATGGCAAAGAAAAATCTTATCCGGTTTCTTTCCTTGGCGCTCGTGGTCGTTATGATGCTCTCATTTGCAGTTGCGTGCACAAACAACCCCGATACAGGAAAAGAATCCGACACTAACGAATCTTCTTCGGCTTCCGTTGAAGAAAGCAACTCCGGCACTACTCCCGGAGGCTCCGAGTCGACAACTCCCGGCGCCGAGACTGATGCAAACGGCTATGTCCTTGACTCGCTTCCCGATAAAATGGACTTTAAAGGCACCACACTCACTGTCATGGCTTGGGGCGACGTTGAGCACCCCGAATTCGAAGTTGAGAACGATCCGTCCAGTGCAATAGACAAGGAGCTCTACGGCAGACTTGTAAGACTTAAAGAACGTCTTAATATTGAACTTGAATTTATTTATGAAGATGCAAATTCCGACAATATCGACAACTGGGCTACAAAAGTCAAGAACCAGATTGAAAACGAGCGTAAGGTTGACATTATGGCAGCATACAGCCTTTCAAGCGCAACAGCCGCTTCAAAGGGCTACAGCTTTGACCTTAATTCCGAAGCCTGCAAAAAACTCGATTTCTCCAAGCCTTGGTGGCCCAACAAGCTTATCAGCGAAGCAAGCATAAAAGGCAAGCTCTATTTCGTTTCCGGTGATATCTCAAACAACGCACTGTACATGATGTATACCTGCTTTGTAAACAATCAGATACTCGAAGACAATAAGCTCGAAAATCCCCAGAAATATGTCGACAGCGGCGATTGGACATATGAAAAGTTTATCCAATACTGCACAGGTATCTATCACGATGCCAACGGTAACGGAACAAAAGACGCAGTATCCGAAGGTAACGGCGCAAGCGATACATTCGGTTATATGACAAGCGGTATACACGTTGACCCTTGGTTTTACGGAACCGGCGCAAAAATAGTTGAAAAGGACGCAAGCGGCAACCTTATTCCCGCAGATTCCTTCAAAGGTGAAGCAGTTGTAAAAACAATTGAAACACTCAATACCCTTCTCCACACTTCACAGGACGGCATCTATACAGCTAAAGTATGGCATCAGAGAAACTTCCGCGATGAAAACCTTCTCTTCTGCATTGACCGCGCACGTATTTCCTTCAAGGTTCTCAAGGACAATGAAAACCTCAGCTACAGCATTCTTCCCTGCCCGAAGTATGAAGCAGGTGACAAGACCGGTTATGTAACCGTTATGGGTAATCCCTTCACACTATACTCACTTCCGAGCTATGCTGCAAGCACAAACAGAGCAGAGCTTGCTTCCACGGCACTTGAAGCTCTTGCATCCGATTCCTACAGAACACTTTCTCCCGCAGTATTCGAGATTACCTTCAAGCTCAAATACTCCGACTCACCCGAATCGGCTCGTATGTTTGATATAATCAGAGACAGTCTCTCATTCGACTTCGGTCGTATCTACTCTGACGTTCTTATCGGTCAGGGTGACTTCCGTAACGCTATAAGCGGAAACAGAAACAGCTGGACAACACTTATAAGGCCTAAGCTCTCACAGCTTCCCAAGAAGCTTCAGGCTCTCCAATCCTTTTCTCCTGTCCGGACATACGCTTCCGCACGAGTTACATAAGCCTCACTTAATTTCAAACCGATATAATAACAATCAAAACCAAATAATACATAGGTATCCGCCGTAACATCGAAGATATCCGAGGTGTTACCGGCGGATATCTCTGTAAATATCAAAGTCGAAATCAACTCAATCAATTTAATAAAGGTAAAATTGCAATCTATGAAAAAACCACCCTTTATGTCTGCGGACGAAAGAAAAGCGCTTGCGGAATCATTTCTCGGAAAAACGGTAAATATAAAAATCGACCGTCCGATAGGATATATACACAGAAAAGAAAAATATAATCTTATCTATCCGATAAACTACGGATATATTCCCGGAGTTCTCGGCGGCGACGGAGAGGAGTTTGACGTTTATCTGCTCGGCGTTGACAAGCCCGTTGAAGAATACAGCGCGGTTATAATCGGGATAGCGTACCGCGAAAATGATGTTGAAGACAAGCTTATTGCGGCACCCGCCGGAATGTCTTTCACTGCATCGGAAATTGAGTCCGCAATACATTTTCAGGAGCAGTATTACAAAACGCATATCAGCACCGAAAAATTATAAGACATCTGAATCCTGTCCGTGATGAATATCGGTATATTACGCGCAACAAATTTATATCATTACTTGACATTTACGCAAAAATGTCTATAATATAATATTGTCACGGCTCGGATGTCAAAATTCAAGATCGATCAAAAAAATCAAAATAAAATTCCAAAGCTCTGAATCAGAGAATATTGTTGAGGTTTCATATGAAAAAGAATTCTGAACCGACTGCAGGAAAGGCATTAAAGCTCATATGTGTGATCATGGCTCTCATATGTATTATATTGCCTGTTGCTTCATGTCAAAATAACACGCAATCCGAGGATACGGGAAAGGAATCGGGAGAAGTATCGGAATCATTACGCGAAACTGACTCCGAAACCGACGGACAGCCGACCGAATCCGCGACCGAGGCTCTGCCGACCGAGGTCATACTTTTTGACAACGGTGTAAGCGAATACTCGCTCATACGTCCGGAAAAAGCTTCAAATGAGTTCAGGTCGCTTGCTGTCGAGTTCAGCAAAAAGCTTATAGCGCTGTCATCCGACCAAAAATTTGAATATCGCAACGACTATATATACGACAAAAATCCCGTAAGAGATTTTGAGATACTTCTCGGCGAGACCAACCGGCAGGAAAGCACGGATGTATATGACGAGCTTTCCAAGATCGATGGCAACTGCTTTATAATCCGAGTTGTAAATTACAAGGTCGTAATCGCCGCTACAAACGTGTTCATGATGGCAAATGCAGTCGAATATTTTGAGACAAACTGTCTTAAAGCCGATTCAAACGGAAAAATTTCATTGCCGCTTGATTTCAACTACATAAGTGAGATAAAGAATGATCAGCCTGCCACCATTATTAACAGCATCAAGGGTCAGGCGGTAGCAACGGGCGAGCTGATATATACACAAAACAACGATGGCAATTTCAAAGTCGGTCAGGGCGCCTGCACAGACGGAAAATATATGTATCTCATAATCGAAAACCAGAATCTCGGTGCGGGCAAAAATCATAATAAGGATTTCCACACCTGCAAGATATTCAAGGTTGAAATAGCGACAAAAAAGCTTATCAAGGTAAGTGAGCCGCTTTGGATCGACCACGGCAACGATTGCGAATACAATCCGCTGACAAACCGCATAGTTGTTACCCACAATGCGCCGGACAGGCACAGGGTATCATATATAAATGCAGATACTCTTGAAATGGTCGAAACAGTCAGCATTTCAGCTTTTGAAATGTACGGAATAGCCTATAACAAAGCAAGAGACAGATATGTAATTGCGCTCAGTCACGGCTATAATTTTGCTATTGTAGATACAAATTTTAAGCTCAAGAAATACCATATGGGAGTAGATACCGGCAACGTCAAGCAAGGAATTGATGCCGATGACGACTATATTTATATGCTTCAGTTCAACAAAAACGTGATAGTCGTATACGATTGGGACGGTAATTACGTCCGCCAGATAGAGCTGTCGGGATTTTCAAACGAACCCGAAGCGTTGTTCCATATCGGCTCGCAGTTATATATGACCTGTTACAGATCGGGCGGCAAAGGCGTTTCGGTATATAAACTCAACATCAAGGAAGCAAAATAAGGTCATGGGTTCTCATAAATGATAGACGGAATTAATTCGTTAAGAAACGATGAAAAAGTCGGCGCGGCCTCCAAACCCGGACTCTCGGATTCCGGGCATGAGATACGTGCGGCTGCATATCTCGGAGACGCAGTTTTTGAGTTGTGTGCAAGAGAATACCTTGTAAAAAAAGGAATAACCGATATAGCACTGCTAAACAAAGAGGCTAAAAAGCTTGTAAGCGCATCTGCGCAGGCAAAGCTCTGCAAGGCTTTGATACCTGCTTTAACCGATGAAGAGACGGGAATATACAAAAAAGCCCGCAACATCGGACACAGCCGTTCTTCAAAAAATGCGGATCCTGTCGAATACCGCATAGCGACGGGAATCGAGGCTTTATTCGGCGAGCTTTATCTTGAAGGAAAGATCGAAAGAATAAACGAGCTGTTTTCGATATTGGCAGGCTCTGCCGACGATATTTAATGCTTTGATTTTTTTAAAGCCGAGATCGGCGACAATATTACGGTTACCCGCTTCCGAAAAAAGCACAAAATAAAATAACAAAAATCAATAGTTTATATTCGGGGGTGCTTTGCACGGCATCGACAAGATCGGTGCGTGGCAAGGCTGAGATGGCTTATGCCGAACCCTTTTAACCTGATACGGACAATACCGACGTAGGGAGCTTTTAAACAATGTCACCGTGCGGCGACAATCAATGCGCAAATTTGCGTGGCGGTTGCGGCTTGCAAACGGCACAAAAGCACCGCGTCCGATATTTTCCGGGATTCGCAAAGCCGCAACGGCGAGCGAACAGGTTAATTCTGGGCGGTGCTTTGCTTTTCTCTTCCCTGTGGATTATAAAAATAAAATCTGGTTCTTTAAGAACACAAGGAAGGTAAAAACCATGTCAGAAAAATTTAACAATTCAAATTCCGGCAATGCAATGAAGGCTACGGAAAGCCGTAGCTTCAAAACAAGACGTCTTACCGTCAGTGCGCTTATGATGGCACTTTCTGCGTTCATAGCAATAATATGCGCGCTTATTCCCGGACTCAACCTCTCCTTCGGAGGAGGAATTACCATAGCATCGATGCTGCCGATAATAATCGTATCGTATATGTACGGCGTAAAATGGGGACTTTTCACAAGCTTCGTTTATGCTATATTCCAGATGATAATCGGCGGAAAAACAATATATGCGCTTTTCCTGCCCGGTTCGAATTCGTATTCTACAATTTTCAACGCAATTATGATAGTCATAATTGATTATCTGATTGCATATACGGTTCTCGGACTCGGCGGTATATATCGCAACAAATTCAAAAGCAAGCGTGCCGCACTTGTGCTCGGAGTCGTTACTGCGCTCTCGCTCAGATACCTTGCTCATGTCATTTCGGGTGCAATATTCTACGGCGCGTTTGCCGAGTGGTTCTTCACGGAAACGGTCGCCGCAAATTGGGCGCTTTCAAAATGGATACTCAGCACCTTCAGCGGCGCGGGGCTTTCGATAACATATTCATTGGTCTACAACGGTTGCTACATGATTCCTGAGATAATCATTACCGTATGTGCAGCTGTTGCCGTTGCAAAGCTGCCTATGATCAAAAAATGCGACTGACGGTTAAGCAATAATCCGGCGTACAAAAAAACAAAGAGGTGTTACGGCTATGTGACACCTCTTTATTTATAAGTTTTTCACGCATTATGTCGGTTTAGGTCGCAATAAATTTTAAAAATCAGAAATTTTCTCTTGACATTGACGTGGCGTCAAGTGGTATGATATAATAAAGACGGAGGTGACAATATGGAGCAAAAGAGCCTTTATGATATAACGGAGGTCTGCCGGATGCTCGGAACGACCTCAAGGACGTTGAGGTTTTATGAAGAAAAGGGCATAATTCAAAGCACGACCGTCGGCATTTCATCGCGGCGGCAATATACCGCGGAACAGCTTACACAGATAAAAAATGTTTTTGTACTTCGCACATTAGGATTATCCGTCAAAACCATATCCGAATTGCAGGTCGAAAAATCGGAGCTCAAAAGCGCCGTAATTTCCAAAAAAGCCGAGATATATGCCTCTATTAACACCCGCATCCGTGAGATAAATCTTCTTAACGAAACGCTGACAGCTCTTGAGGTCGGCGGAGACATATTTTCCGAAGGAATTAAAAGCTTTCCGTGTGCAAGTGAAGAAGATCTTCGCACTGCGAGACTTTGCGCCGAGGCCGTGCTCAACGGAGATACAGATTCGCTTTATGACCGCTTAAGCCCGCGGTTGATAAGATATATGCCGTGTGAAGTCTTCAATACTATAAGAGAGGATACACTGGCTCCGCTCGGAAAATATATTTCCGTCGGCAAAGTCGAGGTCGACGCAAGCTATCCGAACAAGATATATGTTTTCGCAGAATTTTCAAAGCTCGGTCTTAAGATAACCTTTGTATTCCACGGCGGCAGGATCGACGGTCTTTGGCTTGGCTATTACAATAAAGACAATAAGGACGAGAGGTAACAACGATGAAAAAATTCTTTGCATTTTTACTGCTTTCTGCATTAAGCCTTACGTTGGTCTCCTGCAGCACCAACCCTCCGATACAAGGCAATATAACGGAAACTTACGTTACAGAATCGCACAGTGAAACGGACACACAGCCCCCGGATGATCTCAAGCCGACTTCAAATGAAGAGCTTATCGAATATGTGATTTTAAAATGGCAGCAGAACAAGGTTGCCGACCTTTATGATTATGCAGACGAGGTTCTGACCTCGCTGACAGACAGGGATAATTTTGCTTACATATTCGAAAGCATCTCTGCGACAGGCGGCGCACTCAACAAATGTGTGAATAAAACCGCGACCGTCTCGGAACAGATGGTAACATACCGGCTGACACTGGATTTTGACAACATCTCGGCAGATGTTTCGGTCTCGATCAAAGACATGAATATATGTGCTCTTACAAAAAGCATTAATTTTAAAAATGAATTTGAAATCGACCGCGGAAACGAAATTACGGAAAAATATTTTGTGCTTGAAAACGACGGCTGCAGACTGAACGCTGTTTATACTTATGTCAATGACGGAAATGCACACCCTGCGGTGCTTTTAATCGGAGGCTCCGGACCGTGCGATTATAACGAAACGGTCGGGATACTTACACCGTTTGAGGATATAGCTATGGGGCTTGCCAAGAGCGGGATAAATTCTCTGCGCGTTGATAAGAGAACGCTCGGATATGCCTCCGCTTTTACCGAAAAATCCGGAATAGCCGAGGAATATCTCTCGGACTGCAATACGGCTATAGGTTATCTTAAAGCACAGAATAACAATGGAATCTATCTTTTCGGTCACAGTCTCGGCGGTCAGATAGCCACCGAGCTTGCAGTAAAAAACAGTGAGATCGCCGGTTTGATAATCTTCAACAGCTCGGCAAGGCATCTTGCCGACATAGCTTGCGATCAATATATCAGGCTTGATCCGCAAAACGCATCTGCATACAGGGCATATGCGGATGCCGCAAAGGCCGTCAACCCGGATGTTGCTAAAGGGCTTTATTATTACAATGCAAGCGATTACTATTGGGCGTCCTATAACAGCATTGACACGGCAAAAAATATAGCCGACGCGGGAATCGGTACGCTTATTATAAACAGCAGAAATGATAAGCAGAGCTTTGATGCGGATATCGAGCTTTGGCAAACGCTGTTCGGAAATACCGATAATATTTCAATTCGTGTATATGATGATATAAGTCATTTCGGTTACAGGTTCGACACCTCGGATGTATCTTCTTTATACAGGCGATCGGACTTTCCCTCTGAGCTGATATCCGTGTTTTCGGATTTCATAAAAGGAAAGCAATAATTCGGAAGACTGAAATCAATCGTGGCTGTTAAAAACATCGAGTTTTTTAACAGCCACTATGCTTTTTAAGCATTAAATTTCATCGCGAATATTCAAATAAGCACAGTCCGTTCTCCTTCATGGGACACTTGTCGCAAAGAGGGTTCTGCGAGCGGCAGACCTCCCTGCCGAAAAGAACAAGTCTGTGGCAGAAATTGCTCTGTTCCGAGGGCTCAATAAGTTCCGACATTATAAGCTCGGTTTTATACGGATCCTTATTTTCCGACGGATAAAAGCCGAGTCTGCCGCATATTCTTATACAGTGTGTGTCCGCGACTATGCCAGGCTTGCCATACACGTCGCCGAGGATAAGATTCGCTATTTTCCTCCCGACGCCCGGTAATTTAAGCAGCTCCTCCATAGTATCGGGGACGGTGCCGTTGTAATTTGCCAGAAGAATTGCCGATGCAGTCTTAAGGTTTGCCGCCTTTGTGTGGTAAAGCCCGCATGGGCGGATAATATTTTCGATATCTTCGATTTCGGCATTTGCCATTGCTTCGGCGTCGGGAAATTTTTCAAACAGCTCACGGCACACAACATTGACCTTTGCATCAGTACATTGAGCCGAAAGTCTCCCCATCACAAGCAGCTTCCATGCGCTGTCATGCCATTCGAGTGAGCAGACCGCATCGGGATAACGCGCTTTCAGCAATTCGGTAACCATAGCCGCCTTATTGCGCGCGGCTTTTATATCATCTGAAACCGCCGCACGCTGTTCGGCTGTTTTTTTAACTGAATTATCTTTGTTTTTCATATTCAAGCCTCCTTGGACTGTGGACTATTGTTTTATATGCGCCGGAGCAAACCGGATGAAATGCTCGGATCAGTGCTTTCCGAAAATATGCTTCAATGCCGACGATATAAGATATATAAGTGTTGCGCAGACAAGCAATGCAAGGGAAAAGAATATCACAAGCATAAACACGGAAAACACAAAAACGGTAAAGCGGTTGATATGACCGCAGAGTGCCGCCGATGCTCCCGGGAAAAATGTCATGTCCGCCAGTGCAAGCACAAGCGTTATGACAAGTACAATCAAAGCAAGCACTGGCAGTCCTTTTAAGCTGCTTTTTATATCCGACACTGACAGTTCAAGATGGAGACAGACAAAGGCTATAAGAACAAAGCCGAGTATTCTCGTCCAAAGCGGCATGGTGTCATCCGAAAACACGGAAAGGATCGATCTGCCGAGTGAAGCAAGCGATTCCATCGGCGCCTGCAGATCTGCTGCCTTTGCAGCGGATATATAACCCGAAAGCGCTTCCGGAAAGCACAGCCGCAAAACTATAAGAATATATGCAAGGCCGCTGAAAATCGGTCCGAGCCCTATGAAAACAAGCCCGAGAAGGTTATATGGATTTTTGGGATTATATGAGTGGGAGACCGAGCCGAGCGTCGGCGAATTCTTTTTCATGCTGAACCACTGCACCTTCGTTACTTTGTGACCGAACAAAAGGCACATAAGCACATGACCGAATTCATGCACGGGGGTACCGATAAAAGATGTGAAGCTGACAGCGTTAAGTCCGACAGCCTTATTCAACAGTTTATTTACCGAGCGGCGGCAAAAAGCCGTGCAGAGTCCGCAGACGACGAAAACGAAAAGCGGGCATAAAAAGATATTCAAATAGACAAGCAGATATCCGACAACATATTTCATCTGTTTTTCCTCCCCTTTCGGCTTTTCATTTTTTTATCGCTACCGCCGGGCAATATAAAATAAAAGCAAGAACTGTCGGCTTTCTGACATTTTTCTTGCTTTTGATTTTTGATCATATCTGTAAGCCGGGTTCTGTCGCGGACGATCATCTATCTTTGCTTTACGTCACCGCAAAGCTCCGAAGCAAAATCATTGACTTTGCCTCCGTGCCACCCATGGATATATGTCGGGCAAACGATCCATATGCGGTGTTGCTTCGGATAGGGTTTACAGCAAACTCATGTTACCATGAGAGTGGGTGAGCTCTTACCTCGCCTTTCCATCCTTACCGTCGGAAAACCGACGGCGGTCTATTTCTGTTGCACTTTCCCGGGAGTCGCCTCCGGCTGACGTTATCAGCTATCCTGCCCTGTGAAGCCCGGACTTTCCTCACGGTAATACCTTTCGGCGCAATACCGCGCGACCGTCCGATATGGTCATTGTTATTATATACTCAAAATAACGGTTTGTCAAGCGCACATATTCATTTTTGCGTCTCCCTTCGAATTTTTTGAAAAACCGACTTTCAGCTCAGGAGCAGGAACAAATATCTCAGATTTTATTGCAATTGTGATTTTCAGACATTTTTTTGTCGCCAAAAGCGCTTTTATGTAAAAAAGCTTGCTTTTAAGGTGTAAATTTTTGATTAATTCTATTTACACACCTTGAAATATGTGATATGATATATAATAGTTTATTGTGCTGTCGTATTTTATCGTACCTTGGCATAAACAAATTTCAAATAAACGAAAAATAAAAATTTTTACACAAATAGAGGAGGTTAAATCCATCATGGCGATTCAAAGAAAAAAGCTGTCAATGGATGGTAACACAGCCGCCGCTACGGTATCGTATGCGTTCACTGAAGTTGCCGCAATTTACCCGATTACCCCCTCGTCCGTAATGGCTGAGCTTACCGACTCATGGTCGGCTACCGGTCTTAAAAACATTATGGGCGAGAAAGTAAGAGTTATGGAAATGCAGTCGGAAGCAGGAGCCGCAGGAACGGTTCACGGCTCACTCGCAGCAGGCGCGCTCACAACTACTTACACCGCATCACAAGGTCTTCTTCTCATGATCCCGAATATGTACAAAATAGCCGGCGAGCTTCTTCCGAACGTTATCCACGTTTCCGCAAGATGCGTTGCTTCACACGCTCTTAACATTTTCGGCGACCACTCAGACGTATATGCCTGCCGTCAGACAGGATATGCTATGCTCGCAGAATCCAACCCGCAGGAAGTAATGGACCTCGGCGCCGTAGCTCACCTCGCAACAATCAAAGGTCGCGTTCCTTTCATCAACTTCTTCGACGGCTTCCGTACATCACACGAGATACAGAAGATCGAAGTATGGGATTATGACACACTCGCAGAAATGGTTGACAAGGATGCGATTGCAGCTTTCCGCGCAAGATCCATCAACCCCGAGCATCCCGTTCTCCGCGGTTCGGCTGAAAACGGCGATATATTCTTCCAGCACAGAGAATCCTGCAACCCCTACTATGATGCTCTTCCCGCAATCGTTGAGGATTACATGAATCAGGTAAACGAAAAGATCGGCACAAACTACGGTCTGTTCAATTACTACGGTGCTCCCGATGCTGACCGTGTTATCGTAGCTATGGGTTCGGTATGCGACGTTGCAGAAGAAGTTATCGACTATATGATGGCTGCAGGCGAAAAGGTCGGTCTTATCAAAGTCCGTCTTTACAGACCTTTCGTAGCCTCCAAGCTCGTTGAAGTTCTCCCCAAGACTGCAAAGAAGATCGCAGTTCTCGACAGAACAAAAGAGCCCGGCTCACTCGGCGAGCCGCTTTACCTTGATGTTGTCGCAGCTCTCGCTGAAGAAGGCGTTGCAGCAAAGGTTGTCGGCGGACGTTACGGTCTCGGCTCCAAAGATACAACTCCCGCTTCCATATTCGCAGTATATGAAAACCTCAAGGCTGACAAACCGAAGAACGGCTTCACGATCGGCATCGTTGACGATGTTACCGGTCACTCCCTCGAAGAAAAACCGGCTCCCGATCAAGCCGAGCCGGCCACTCCGACCGCGCAGCTACCCGAAGCACCTCCGAGCATGAGTACGTCAACGGCCCTGAGTTTTGCTTTTCTGGGCGGCTTGATTTTGAACCTTATGCCGTGCGTGTTTCCGGTACTCAGTCTCAAGATTCTGCAGTTGGTTGACGGCTCTCGCCGCAAGGGAGCCTTGGCACTGCATGGATTGGCCTTTACGGGCGGCGTGTTGCTTTCCATGGCGGCACTGGCCGGCGCCTTGGTGATACTTCGCAGTCTTGGCTGGGCCATCGGCTGGGGCTTTCAGCTGCAGCAGCCCTGGGGGGGCGCGATTCTGATTCTGCTCTTTAGCGCGCTCACGCTCAACTTGCTGGGCGTCTTTGAGTTCACAGCCGCTTCGCACCTTGCCGACAGCCGCGCCGTACGCAAACTGCCGAGTACGGGGCCGCTCGGAAGCTTCTTTACGGGCGTTCTTGCCGTCGTCGTGGCCTCCCCCTGCACTGCCCCCTTCATGGGTGCGGCACTGGGGTATGCCGTGTTGCAAGACAGCGCAGTGAGCATGCTCATCTTCCTGTCTTTGGGCTTGGGCATGGCACTGCCGTGGCTTATCCTGACCCTAGTGCCGGCCTGGATGAAGCTTCTGCCGCGTCCGGGTGCCTGGATGCTTACCTTTAAACGCATCATGGCCATTCCGATGGCCGCGGCCGCCCTTTGGCTCATCTGG
>ERZ824600.190-NODE-190-length-93313-cov-14.038367_pt1 | contig 93313 bp, 92 predicted proteins | sample MGYA00519933_ERZ824600 | MGnify/ENA primary metagenome ERZ824600 (study PRJEB31778, sample SAMEA3449178) | human gut metagenome | biome: human gut; feature: human-associated habitat; material: faeces | place: United Kingdom | collected 2010/2012 ...
CTCTCCGTGATGATGTAGATTCTTACAATGATTCTACGGACGCAATCAACAATAATACGAATGCTCGTAGAAAACTTCAAGCAGTTGATTTTTGGCAGAATGACAATAATAACAGCATGGACGTCAGTTTTACTTTTGATAAAGTAAATTCTGCCGTTCAAACTCTGGAAGATACGATTGATGGGTTTGATGCAAGCAAGTTAAACGATCTCTTGTGGGGTACAAACGAAGGATTATCCGACGAGCAAGCGCAAGCTCTCGCAAATCTTCGTAAAGCTCTGACTGACATGGACTTCTCTGCTGACACAAACGGTGTGAATGCGTTTATCCAAGCACTTGTTCAAGTTGGTATTGTAGCTCAGTCTTCTGCAAATGGTGTTGACGCAGTAGCACAAGCTTCTCAGAAGATGGAGGATGTCTCCTCTGAGATTGATGAGATTCAGACTGCTTATAAGAATGCGACCACCGCTATTGATGAGTACAATAAATATGGCTATCTGAGTGCAGACACACTCCAAACCCTTCTTAATGAAGACTTCGAGTATCTGAGTTGTCTCGAGCTCGTTGATGGTCAGCTTCAGGTGAATACCGAGAAGTATCAGGGTATGATTGCCGCTCAGTATCAGTCTGCGGCCATGGCTCTTGTTGAGAAGGCAAATGCGGAGCTTGCAAAGATTGCTCAGGGCGAAAAGAAGGATGCTGTCGAGGATGCAACCAAGGCAACAGAAGACCAAGCAACAGCTTTGACTGAACGGGTCTGTCCTGCCCTTGGCGAGTTTGCAAAAGCATCTATGACAGCCGCTGCAGCACAGGAGTTCTTGGCAAATGGAGATGCAGCATGGTCTGTTGACCCAGAAAGGACTAAGGAAGTCTATGCTGGCCTTGCTTCTGGTTTAAATATTTTGGACGCAACTGTTGACCAAATCATGGGCAATTCGGATAAGTTCCGTCAGCACATGAATGGTTTTGATAAGGAAACCAAGAACCGGAATAAGAATACTGCCAAATCTGTAACTGATGTGGCTTCTGCCTTCGATACCTTAAATAAGGCAATGAAGGAGTATAACCAGTATGGTTATCTGTGTGCTGACACAGCAAAGTCTTTGGTTGGTCTGGACGATAAGTTTACGGCCTGTCTGACGAAGCAGGGCAATAAGCTCCAAATCAATGTAGAGCAGTTCCGTAAGTTTGTGAAGGAACAACTCAATGAAGCGAATGCCGCAAAAGATGGCGGAAAATCAGCTGATGAGATGAATAAAATTCTGAACTATCTTGATCAGAATGTAGACACAACAACCATCTCTTTCGAGCAGTTGACTGACGCCATCAAGGGCTACGGCACTGCGATGGACGATGCCAAGGAAAAGACAGACGCTATAAAATCCGCATTTTCTGATCTTTACGATGTTGGCACACAGAAAAAGGATAACGACTTTGGCTTCTTGGATATGGATGCCATTGAGAAGCAGTATCAGGCTGTTCGTAATCTGTATGAAAACACAGACCTATTTACAAATCCAAAATATGCTAGTGCTCTGAATTCCGAAACCGGAGAAGTTGACTACAACAGCGATGCATTTAAACAGATGTTTGCAGATCATCTGAAAGAACTTGCGGCGTCTGCCCGTGAGACCGGTGGTGCTGCTGGAGAATATCTTGCACAAGGTTTTGAAGATGCTGCTGCCAAGATTGCAAACAACGTGATGAGCATTCGTGAGTGCATTGATGGAATTGGTTCTTCTTTGAATTATGCAACCGACAGGATTGATCATTTTCAAAGTGGTTTCTCCGATATCTCTGATATCGTCACTCAGTACAATACTTATGGTGGCCTAAGTATCGACAATTATCAGAAGCTGATGAGTCTCGATGATGATTACATTAAGTGTTTGAGTCTCGAAGGTAATCAGCTGAAGTTCAATACAGAAGCATATAAGGAACTTTTCATTGCAAAACTGAACGCAATGATTGATGAGTATGATGCCGCAGATGAAACAAAAGCACTTGCTCAACGTCTTCGTGAATTAAGAGATGCTGCTATTGCATCCGGTGATGGCTTTACAAGCGCAGAAGATAAGGCTAAAAACTTCGAGACAACACTCGGAAATATTAAGAGCCTCCTAAGTGATCTAATTGGTGTATTTGAAAAGTTCAACGATATTCAGATTGATGATATCGTAGAGGCTTATATCATGGAAGAGGTTCCGAGATAAGCTGCAACAAAACAAAGCCATGGCAGCAATGTCATGGCTTTTCAAAGATAGTTAAGGAGAAAATATGCGTAAAAATAGTATTAAAAATATCAGAATTAACGCTGAGGTTCAGAGAGAACTCAGCCGTATTATCCAGCAGGAAATTAAAGATCCAAGAATCCATCCGATGACAACAGTTGTCATGGCAGAAGTTACGCCTGACTTAAAGTATTGTAAGGCTTATATCAGTGTTTTAGGAAACGAGGAAGCACAAAAAAGCACAATGGAAGGTTTGAAGAATGCAAAGCCTTATATCAGAAGAATGCTTGCATCATCTGTAAATTTGAGAAACACACCAGAGCTTACTTTTGTGTTAGACCAGTCCATCGAGTATGGTGTTCATATGACGGGTCTTATTGATGCAGTTGCAAATGAGCTTGCAGCTAAAGAGCCGGCAGAAAGCTCCGAGGGAAAGGAGGCATAAGCGATGGAAAAACGCCCGAACGACACAATAGAGATGCTGCGTGCGGAGTTTGCAAATGTCAGGAAGACGGCAATTGTAGGCCATCTTCATCCAGACGGAGACTGCATCTCCTCGTGTCTTGCCCTGTATCACTATTTAAAGGATAATTATGGTTATGAGGCAGACGTGTACTTAGAGCCATATCCATCTGTTTTTGATATGCTCCCAGATACAGCAGTTATTCGTCATACTGTCAAGCCTGAGGTATATGATGTGGTATATTCACTTGATTGTGCAGATTTAGACCGTATTGGTGCAGGAAAAGAACTTTTTGACAGTGCAAAGAAGCGTGTAATGATTGATCACCATATAAGTAATCCTGTTTTTGGTGATGTCAATTATGTAAAGGGTGAGATCGGTTCTGCATGTGAGGTACTTTATACACTTTTCGAGGAAGATAAGATCAACTACAACGTGGCGATGTGTCTTTATACAGGAATGGTTCACGACACTGGCGTGTTCCAATATTCCAATGTAACACCAGATACACTTACACGCGCGGCAAAGCTGATTGCCTTTGGCATTCCATTTACTGATTTGATTCAGAAGACTTTTTATGAGAAGAGCTTTAATGAAACAAGGGCGAGCGCTTATGCAATATCTAAAGCCGCACAGCTTCTTGATGGCTTTTTCGTATGGTCTTATATGGAAACTAAGGAGATGGAGAGATTTCATATTACATCAGCAGAACTTGACAGCGTTGTAAGTGAGCTTCGAAATATTCGTGGTGTAGACACAGCAGTATTCTTATATGAAATAGAGTCGGGCGTATGGAAATGTAGTTTCCGCTCAAACCATGTTGTGAATGTCAGTGAGCTGGCAGTTTCATTTGGCGGCGGAGGTCATGTTCGTGCATCAGGATGCACGTTTTATCATAAGAAGCCGGATGAGATTATTACGGAGATCGTAAATCGCATTCCGAAGGAGGATTATGCAGGCAGAGCATTATAATGGACTAATTGCAGTCTGGAAGGAGCAGGGGTATACCTCACACGATGTTGTGGCAAAGCTTAGAGGTATTTTGCACCAGAAAAAAATTGGTCATACTGGTACACTTGATCCAATGGCTAAAGGCATTTTAGTGATTGCGGTTAATAAAGCGTTAAAACTTGTTGATGATATAACTAGTTTAAATAAAGAATATATTGCAGAGGTAACACTTGGAATAAAAACTGATACATTAGATATTACAGGTAATGTTTTAGAAAAAGAAGATATTACAAATATTAATAAAGAATTTATAGAAGAGGTTTTAAATTCATTTATTGGTGAATATAATATGGAAGTACCAATATATAGTGCAGTTAAAGTAAATGGAAAAAAATTATATGAGTATGCTAGAGAAGGAAAAAGTGTTGAACTTCCTATAAAAAAAGTAGTTATAAATAACATAGAATTATTAAGCGTTGATCAAAATAAATTTACATTTAAATGTAATGTATCAAAGGGAACATATATTAGAAGTTTAATAAATGATATATGTAAAAAATTAGGTGTTATAGGATGTATGTCAGACCTTATTCGTACAAAACAAGGGAATTTTTATATAGAAGATGCAATAGATTTAGATGATATAGATGAAAATACTAAATTTATAAATATGGTTGATGTTATTGATTTTCCTATATTAGAAGTAAATGAATATTTATATAATAGAATAAAAAATGGTTCAAAATTAGAAAATAGATATAACTATGAAAAATTAGCATTTACTTATAATAAAGAGCTAATAGGAATTTATATTATAGATCCAAAAGATAGTTCTAAGATAAAACCTAAAAATATTTTTAATTAAAAATATGTAAAGTTAATAAAAATTACTATATTTTATTTATCATTTATGATTTAATATATTTAGAAGGAGGAAAACGAATATGTATTGTGAAAAATGCGGAAGCAAAAATGAAATGGCTTCAGAATTTTGTACTAATTGTGGTAACAAATTAAATAAAGAATTATCTAATACTAATGTAAATAATACTACAGTAATTAATCCGGAAGAAGAAAAAAATACTTTTGGATGGGGTGTTTTAGGGTTCTTTATTCCAATTGTAGGGTTAATTTTATTTATCTGTTGGAAAAAGGATAGACCAAAAGCATCTAAGTCTGCCGGAATAGGGGCACTTGTTTCAGTCATAGCAAATGTATTATTAGCTATATTAATTATAGTAATAGGATTTATAGTAGGTTTTAGTGCTGTAAAAGACTCTAGTGATTATACTGGAACAAATATAGACAATTATAAAGATAATTATGATTATGACAATGATGATTACGATACTGATACAGATAGTAAAGAAGAAAGTAAAACTGTTAATGCAGGTGAAGTATTTGAATTTTCAAATATGCAAATAACTATAGGAACAGATTATACATTTACAACTTTAAATAGTAGTGATTCAACAAAAAATGGTATGACACTTGTTAAACTTCCTATAACTGTAAAAAATCTAAGTAATGATGAAAATCATTTAAATATGTTTTATTCCAATATTTATGATCCAAGTGATAAGAAATTAACAAAACAAAGCTCATATTTTGATGATACAATCGATTATGCAGATGACTTAAAATCTGGTGAATCATATACAAAATATTATTATTTTGAATATACTACAGATGGAACTTACAAAGTTAAATTTAATAATTATACTAGTAAGATAGATGTAAATGTAAAAATCAAAAAATAATATGTTATTTACATTTATATATATGTTTTGCTATAATGAATTTAAGGAGATGATAAAATGGTTTGGATAATAGTTATTGCCGTTGTAGTATTTATTATATTATGGATAATTGCTACACAAAATAAACTAGTAAGAAAAAGAATGAAAGCAGAAAATGCTTTTGCAGATATTGATGTACATTTAGTAAAAAGATATGATCTTATACCAAATATAGTTAATACTGTAAAAGGCTATGCTAAACATGAAAAAGAAACTTTAGAAGGAGTTATCAATGCTAGAAATAAAGCAGTAAGTGCTGGAAGTGTTGATGATAAAATTAATGCTGATAATGAAGTAACACAGGCTATAAGCAGATTATTTGCTTTAACTGAAAGTTACCCAGAATTAAAAGCAAATACAAATTTCTTAAGTTTACAAGAAGATTTAAAAAATGTTGAAAATGAACTTGCAGGAGCAAGAAAATATTACAATGCTGCAGCTAGAAATTATAATTACGCTATTACAGCAATTCCTGATTGTATAGTTGCTAAATTGTTTCATCATAATTCGATGAATATGTTTAGTGCAAGCGAAGAACAAAGAAAAAATGTAAAAGTTGAATTTTAATTATGGGAGGAAGATATGAAAAAGAATTACATTAAATTACTTTTTGTATCTTTTTTTCTATTTTTAGTTTTTCCACTAGGTGTAAATGCATCTAATGGATATACAATAGAGAATTATGAAGTTGATATAAAAGTAAATGAAAACAATGTATTAAATATAAAAGAGGTAATCGATGTAAATTTCGAATACGAAAAACATGGAATAATTAGGGTAATTCCATATAAGAATACTTATTATAGAACTGGTAAGACAGCTGAAACAAGAGCATTAATAAAAAATTTAAATGTTAATGCAAACTATACTACTTCAAAAGAAAATGGTGAATTAAAGGTAAAAATAGGAGATGCAAGTACTACATTAACAGGAAATAAACAATATGTTATTACTTATGACTATGATGTTGGTGATGATAATGTAGATGATTATGATGATTTTTACTTTAATGTAATAGGAACAAATTGGGATACTGAAATAAAAAATGTAAGATTTAAAATAGAAATGCCAAAAGAGTTTGATACAACTAAGGTTAATTTTACAGTTGGTAAATATGGTTCTACATATTATGAAGATGTTAAATATACAATAAATGGAACTACAATAAATGGTTATGTTATGCCATATAGTAACAATACTTATGCATTATCATCATACGAAGGATTAACAGCTAGAATTGAACTTCCAGAAGGGTACTTTAAGGGTGAAAGAGTAGTTTTTGATCCAACATTATTAATACTAGTAATATCAATTACAGTGTCAGTATTTTTAATAGTATTAAGTATAATTTTATACACAAAATTAAGTTTAAGAAAAAAAGATTTATTAGTACCAGAATATTCAGTACCTGATAACTTAACTCCATCAGAAATAGGATATTTATATAAAGGAAGTACTGACAATAAACATATTGTTTCTTTAATAACTTATTTTGCTAATAAAGGCTATTTACAAATAATTGAAAATAGTAAAAGAAGTTTTTCATTTCAAAAATTGAAAGAAATTGATGATTCAGAACCAGAATATGCAAAAACAACATTTAATGGTTTATTTAAAAAAGCAAATAGTGAAGGAATAGTTAAGAAAAGCAGTTTAGAAGATACTTTTTATACAACGCTATCAAGTGCTTTAGCTAAACTTAGTCATACACATAAAATTTATAGTACGTCACATTATGTTTTATATTTTGTATATTTCGGATTAATATTTATTCCTTGGTTGTTATCATCATTCTTAAATCAATTTGTAACATATAGATTAACAACTGATTATGCAATTCTTAACATAATATCAAAAATATTAATAGTTGCTTCTGTAATCATTGGTATTATATTTGTTATTACAAATAAAAAAAGGACAGAAGAAGCAACAAAATATTATAATAGAATAAATGGATTTAAAGATTATCTTATGTGTGTTGAAAAAGATAAACTTGAAATGCTTGTTAATGATAATCCAAATTATTTCTTTGATATACTTCCATATGCATATGTACTTGGTGTATCTGACATATGGAGTAAAAAGTTTGAGTCAATTGCGATTGCACCACCAACTTGGTACGTAGGAACTATGTATTCGCCAGCAACAGGAGCATTTGATGTAAATAGATTTAATAATTCGCTTACAAGTACATTATCATCAGTAAATACAACAATGAGTTCAAGGCCATATGAATCAAGTGGATCATCAGGCGGTGGAAGCTTTTCTGGTGGAGGCGGATTCTCCGGAGGAGGCGGAGGAGGCGGTGGTGGAAGCAGCTGGTAACCTCTAGTAAAAAAATAAATAATTTTAAATATTAGGCATATATTTAAATAGGTAGGGGTGGTTATATGTCTAATAAAGAAGAATTTAAATTATTTGTTAAATCTCATCCAGAACTTATAAGATATGTTAAAAATGGTGAAATGACTTGGCAAAAATTTTATGAAACATATTCATTATATGGAAAAGAAAATGATGTATGGAATAAGTATTTTAATAATAATGAGGAGATAAAAGAAAATACTAATGAAAAAAAAGAAAATGTATCAATTACTGATGTTATTGATATGGTAAAAAAAGTAGATTTAAATAGTGTCCAAAAAAATATTACAAATATAAGTAAAGCACTTGGAATTGTTCAATCTTTAATAACAAAAGATGAAGTTAATACAACTGAAAGTTATACACCAAGACCACTTTACAAGAAGTTTGAGGACTAATGAAATTAGATGTACAGTTTAAAATAAAAAATAATTATCTTCTTCAAAAGTATATTAGAGAAAATTCTTATTGGTACAAATATTTAAATAGAAATCCAGGTCTTTTAAGTGAAATGGAAAGAGAAATGAAAGAAAAGTATAAATTAACGGCTTCTGATAAAATAAATGATATTTCAGAAAAATTAGATTTATTAAGAACATTTATGAATGTATTAAAGTAGAGGAAAAATATGATAGAAGAAACAAATAAAATAATAGAAAAATTAGATAAAACAGAAGATATAGTAAGAATGAAAGAATTAAAAGATAAGTTAAACTCTAATAAAGAATATTTAAATCTTATGAGTGAATTTGAAAAAAATAAGAAACTATATATAGAAAATAATACATTAGATGATGAAATAATGACTTTAAGAAAAAAGTTATTTAATATTGATGAATTAAAGGAATATTTAAAAATCCAAAATAATTTGAGACTTTTATCTATAAATATAAATAATATAATATTAAGTGTGCTAGATTAATTCTTGTTAATCTAGCTTTTTTTGAGTATAATATATATAAGAAGTAAGTGGTGAAGTATATGAAAGTTATAAGTGGTTTTTTAAGAGGAAGAGAAATAAAGGGTTATACAATAGATGGAACAAGACCTACAATGGATAGGGTAAAAGAATCTATGTTTGCGATTATACAAGATTATATAAAAGATAGTGTATGTCTTGATTTGTTTGCGGGAACTGGGAATCTTGGAATAGAAGCAATAAGCAATGGCGCTAAAAAAGTTTATTTTAATGATAAAAATCCAGTTGCAGTAAAAATTATAAAAAGTAATTTAGAGAAGTTTGGTGTAATGGATAAGGCAGATGTAATAAAAAAAGATTATGAAGATGCGATTGAGTATTATAGGGTAAACAGAATAAAATTTAATATTATATTCCTAGATCCTCCATATGATAATCATGTTATTACGCAAATATTGAAATTAATATATAGAAAAAAATTACTAAGAAAAGGTGGAATAGTAATTTGTGAATATCAAAATGAAGATATATCTACAGAGTATTTTACTGTAGAAAGACAAAGAGTATATGGTTATAGAAAAGTTAGTATATATACTGAAAAAAAGTAAATAATAATTGTGTAAACTATTTATAAAACTATTGACTATAAAATAATAAAATGATAATATTAAATTGTAATATAGGAAGGGAGAAGTAAGACACTATGAAAAATAATAAAAAAGGTTTTACATTAATTGAACTACTAGCAGTAATCGTTATACTTGCTATAATTATGGTAATCGCAGTACCACAAATATTAAATGTTATTCAAAGCTCAAGAAATTCAGCTTGGAAGAGCAATGTTAAATTAATTGAAGAAGGAATAGAACTTGGAGAAGCAACAACAACTACAGGTTTAACTTCATCTAATTTTAGTATTTCAACAGTTTGTACTACAGCAAGTGATGCATCAATAGTTGATTCATTAAAATCAGTTGCTGATATATCAAGTGATGATACTGAAGTTACATGTGCAGGTGCAGGTTCTGTTAAAGTAACTGGTAAAGGTCAATTCGCAAATCAACCAGCAGCAACTATAACTTGTACAAATGGTAATTGTTCTACAACATATGGTGGATAAAAATACTTTGAAAAAAGTATTTTTTTTGTTATACTTATTATGGTGATAAAAATGAAATTAATAATAGGATCACATGTATCCTTTAACAAAGATGAACAATTAGTTAAAAGTGTAAAAGAAGCAATCAGTTATAATGCAAATACATTTATGTTTTATACAGGTGCTCCACAAAATACAAATAGAAGTGAATTAAATTTAGAAAAAATTGAAGAAGCAGATAAATTAATGGAAGAAAATAATATAGATAAGACTAAAGTAATAGTACATGCTCCATATATAATAAATCTTGCAAATGATACTAAGTCTTATGATTTTTCAATAAATTTTTTAAAACAAGAAATAGATAGATGTGCTACTTTAGGTATAAAAAATATAGTACTTCATCCAGGTAGTCATGTTGGACTTGGAGAAGCAAAAGGACTTGATAATATTGTATTTGCCCTAAAAAATATTTTAAGTGAAGATAAAGGTGTAACAATATTAATTGAGACAATGGCTGGAAAAGGTAGTGAGCTTGGTAAAACAACTGATGAAATTAAATATATTATAGATAATGTTAATAGTAAAAATTTGGGTGTATGTTTAGATACATGCCATTTAAATGATTCTGGCATTGATATAAGTAAATTTAATGAATATATAGAAGATTTTGATAAGAAAATAGGTATTTCAAAAATAGGATGCATACACGTAAATGATAGCTTAAATACTATTAGTTCACATAAAGATAGACATGCAAATATTGGATTTGGTACAATTGGTTTTGATAATCTAATAAATGTTATATATGATAAAAGATTTGAAAATATTCCTAAAATACTAGAAACACCTTATATAACAAAAAGTGATGACTCAAAAGAAAAAGTATATCCACCTTATAAATATGAAATAGAAATGATAAAAAATAAAACTTTTGATAAAGATTTAATAGAAAAAATTAGAAATAATAAATAATAATTTTATGTAAAGAATAGTGTAAACTATTCTTTTTTTTGTAGTTTTTTGTAGTATGTGTAGACAAATATTTATCTAAATAGTATAATAATGGTAACCAGTGGGACAAAGTGGTTAGATGTGGGGGATGCCTATGTTTATGGGTGAGTATCATCATAATATTGATGAAAAAGGAAGATTAATAATTCCATCTAAGTTTAGATATGAACTGGGCGAAAAGTTCGTAATAACTAGAGGAATAGAAGAATGTTTATTCGTTTATTCTATGGAAGAATGGAATAAAATAATAGATAAACTAAAAGAACTTCCTTTCACAAGTAAAGATGCCCGTACATTTATGAGAATGTTCTTATCTGGTGCGACAGAATGTGAACTTGATAAAAATGGTAGAGTCAACATAGTAAATACACTTTCTAGTTACGCAGGAATAACAAAAGAATGTGTAATATTAGGTGTTAACGATAGACTTGAAATATGGTCAGAAGACAAATTTAATAACTTCTTTAATAATAATATTGAAAACTTTAGTGATATAGCGGAGAATTTGTTCAGTGCATGTTAGTGTATTATTAAATGAATCAATAGAAAATTTAAATATTAAAGAAGACGGAATATATGTTGATTGTACTTTAGGTTTTGCAGGTCACAGTAAAGAGATATTAAAAAGAATAAAAAAGGGAAAACTATTCGCCTTTGATCAAGATGGGGAAGCTATCAATTATAGTAAAAAGATTCTTGATCAAATAAGTGGTAATTACGAGATTATAAAAAGTAATTTCGCATTTATAAAATCTGAATTAAATAAAAGAGGTATAGAAAAAGTAGATGGCGTTTTATTTGATTTAGGAGTATCAAGTGTACAGCTAGATGAAGCTGAAAGAGGATTTAGTTTTCATAAAGATGCTAAACTTGATATGAGAATGGATACAGATCAAAGTTTTAGTGCGTATGATGTAGTTAATGATTATTCAAAAGAAGAATTAGAAACAATATTCTTTAAATATGGTGAAGAAAAATATTCTAGATCCATCGCAAACGCAATAGTAAGAGAAAGAGAAAATAGAAAAATAGAAACTACATTAGAACTTACTGAAATAATAAGAGAAAGTGTTCCAGAAAAATATAGAAGAACACATCATCCAGCGAGGAAAGTATTTCAAGCAATAAGAATTGAAGTAAATAAAGAATTAGATGTATTTACAAAAGCATTAAATGATGCGATTGATATGCTTAATCCTGGTGGAAGAATTTGTGTTATTACATTTCATTCTCTTGAAGATAGAATATGTAAAAATATATTTAAAGAAAAAAGTGAAATGGATAGTATATTTAAGGGATTACCTGATAAAGATATTCCTTTAGAATATAGACCTGAATTAAAATTAATTGCAAAAATAAAACCAAGTAAGAAAGAACTTGTTGATAATAATAGATCAAGAAGTTCAATACTTAGAGTAGCAGAAAAAATGTAAAAGGGATGATAATATGAAAAAGAATAAAAAGAAAAATATAATGAAAATGCAAAGAGCACAAAGAAGATATATTGCTTTTGGAACATGCTTATTACTATGTTTATGGGTTGTTAGTTTCTTTGCTAAAATATCGTTATCATCAATAAATGTAGAAGTTGAAAAACTAGGTAAAGAAGTTACTAAACAAGAAAAAACAAACCAAAGTCTTTCAATGAAAATAAATGAACTAGCATCTCTAGAAAATATACAAGCAGTTGCAAATAATGAAGGTTTAGCGTATAATAATGGTAATATTGTAATAATAAACAATCAGTAAAGGACGTGTAAAAATGAGAAGAAGGAATAGAGTGAATAAAGTACAAATTGTTATATTCATCTCCTTCTTCTTTTTATTTTTGATAATAATAGCAAGATTAATATATCTTAATTTAGCAACTACAATAGATGGAATTAACTTATCTGAATTTGCTAAAAATAGAAATACAAAAAAAGAAACATTATATGCAACAAGAGGTTCAATATATGATTCAAATGGTGAAGTACTTGCTCAAACAGTAGATTCATATAATATAATCGCATATCTTGATAAAAGTAGAAGCAAAAATTCTAGAACTCCGATGCATGTAGTAGACAAAAAAAAGACTGCAGAAAAATTATCACCAATAATTAATATGAGTGTTGATAGAATATATGAACTTTTAAATCAAAAGGGACTTTATCAAGTAGAATTAGGTCCAGGTGGTAAAGGACTTACTGAATTACAAAAAGAACAAATAGAAAAATTAAAATTACCAGGTATTGACTTTGTTAGTACAAGTAAAAGATATTATCCTAATCTTGATTTTGCATCATATACACTAGGTTATGTTACAACTAATAAAAATGGCACTATGACAGGCGAAATGGGAATAGAACAATATTATAATAATAAATTAACAGGTACCAATGGATCACTTGAATATCAAACTGATGCCAATGGATATAAATTAATAGACAGTAGTGGTAGCCCTGAAATTAGAATAGATAAAATAGATGGAATGAATATATATCTTACAATAGATAGTAATGTTCAAATGATAGTAGAAAGAGCACTTAACAACTATTTTGAATCATCAAAAGCATCATCAGGTGGTTTAATAGTAGCGGACGCTAAAACAGGTAAAATACTCGCATCTGCTAGTAGACCTAGTTTTGATCCTAATATAAAAGATATACAAAATTATATGGATCCACTTGTTTCAACTGCATTTGAACCAGGTTCAACAATGAAAACTTATACCTATATGTGTGCTTTAGAAAAAGGTACATATAAGGGTGATGATACATATATGTCAGGTACTATGAAAATAGGTGAATATACAATTAAAGACTGGAATAACTATGGATGGGGCGATGTAACCTATGATTATGGTTATTTACAATCATCTAATATAGGTATTGCCAATTTAGTACAAAAATATATAACAAGAGATGATCTTTTAGCGTACTTTAAAAAACTAGGATTTGGTTCTAAAACTGGTATTGAACTTCCTAATGAAGTTACGGGTAAAATATCATTTAAATACGATATAGAAGTCGCAACCGCAGGATTTGGTCAAGGTATAACAACAACTCCAGTTCAACATATAAAAGCACTTACTTCTATATCTAACAATGGATATTTATTAAGTCCAACAATAGTAGAAAAAATAGTTGATTCAAATACTGGTAAAACTGTTTATAAAAATAAGACTAAAAAAGGAACAAAAGTCGCAAATATAGAAACAGTAAATAAGATGAAAGAATTAATGTATAATGTCGTTAATGGTGAAGGAACAGGTACTAGTTACCATTTAGATGGATATGATATCATTGGTAAAACAGGTACTGCTGAATATGTTAATGCAGGATCTAGCTCATATACAAAAGGTAGTTATATTAAGTCATTTGAAGGAATGTATCCTAAAGATAATCCTAAATTAATATTTTATGTATATCTTGATAAAGCAAGTGTTAATACAATGCCTCAAATGATTAAATCAGTAGTTCAAGATGTCGAAACATATTACAATATAACAAAAGTAAATTCAAATACTAAAACTATTTATAAAATGCCAAACTTCTTAAATAACAATATTAATTCTGTTAAAGATGCTCTTAATGTTGCTGGAATTAAATATGAAGTTTTAGGCGATGGAACAAAAGTTATTAATCAGTATCCATTATCTGGAACTATAGTAAATGGTAGAGTATTTATTATGACAAATTCAAATAATATAAGCGTTCCAAATATTAAAGGATATTCTAGAAAAGATGCAATTAATTTGGCAAAAGTTCTAGGTGTAGAATATAGTTTAGAAGGTAATGGCTATGTAAATGATTATGCTGTAGAATTAGATTCAAATGGAAAAGTTATAAAAATAAATATGAAATTAACTGATAAATACATACAGAACTAAAGATTTTTCTTTAGTTTTTTACTTTTAGTGATATAATGTTAAAGAGGGTGGTTATTTTGAAAACAGATATAAATAAATTAAAATATTGTGAATTGGTTGATTTTTGTATAAAAAATAAAAATATTAAAAAAGAAGAAAAAAATGAAATTATAGAAAAATTATTGAGTTATAAAAATTATTTAGATTATCCAAAATATTTTGCGGAAATAAAATGGTTATATAATGAGGATAGAGAAAGATTTGTTCAATCAGTAATTGATTCAAATGATTCATACACCGTATATACATTTTCTGTTTTATTAAAATATAATTTAGATGTATCTAAAAATGTAAATGAATTATCTATGTTATATAATAGTCTATATAGTTTCAATAATGACGAATATATAAAAAGTTTTATAGATATGTTCTTTGATTTTTTTGAAATAAATAGTATTGTTTCAAGAGTATGTGATGATAAAAAATATTCGTTATTAATGGATTTATGGGCTAAATATAAAAGTTATTTAACTGATAGTACTAAGAAAATTGTAAAAACTATTTCAGAAAGTTCAAGTACATATTATATGTATAAATTATTATGTGAAGATATTGAAAGTGATGATAAATCATTATTAATTAAATCAATATGTAATTTGGATGACATAAGCTATATATGTGATACTATTAAACTTATGGGTAGTAATTTATCTAGTGATGATATTGATAATATAGTATCATTATATAGTAGAACATTAAATTTCTTAATAGTTAAATCTCTTATTCAAAATAATGTAAGTTTATCAGAAAAAAATATTGATTTAATAATAGATGGTATTTTTAATGAATTAAATAAAGAAAATATTGTATTCTTTGCAGGTAAAATGCACGATAATTTAACAAAAAAACAAGTAGAAAAAATTATTGATTTAGCAGTAAAAACTAATGATTCAGAGTTAATATATAATGTATCAAAAATTTTAAAAGATAGATTAGACAAAGAAAATGTTTCAAAGGTTTCAAGAAAAATGTCAAAACAAGAAAATATTTATTATGTATATGAATTTTTATATGAATTTAAAGATAAATTAAGTAAGGAAGATAAAAATAAATTAGTATCAAAAATAGTAAATAGCAGAGAAATGAAACTTATTGTTTTAGTAGCTGTATTTATCGATGTAAAACTTATTGAAAAGTTATTTAAAAATAAAAAAGAATTATTTATATTTGCAGTAGGACTTAATGTATTTACAATAGAAGAAATAACAAAATTAAAAGAAAAGTTAGATATAAAAGAAGAAAAACCAAATATGAAAAATATGCCAAAAAAGTATAAATTAAAGAAAAAAGATAAATAATAATTTTATGTAAGTTCTATTTACATAAATGGTGTTTTTGGTGTATAATACTAGTGCGAAAGGAAGAGTTGTAAAGAATGAAAAAGACAAAAATAATATGTAGTATTGGTCCTTCTACACAAAAATGGGAAAACTTTAAAGGACTTGTAGATGCTGGAATGAATGTAGCAAGAATTAATTTCTCACATGCTACTATGGAAGAAAGAAAAATAGATGAAGAATTAGTAGAAAGAGCAAATAAAGAACTTGGTACTAATATTGCTATCTTATTTGATACAAAAGGACCAGATCTTAGAACTTGTACATTTGATGGAGATTATATCGATTTAGTTGAAGGGGAGACTATTGATATAGTTGAAGAAGATGTTCTTGGAACACAAGAAAGAATTTCATTTAATTATAAAGGAATTTTAAAAGACTTAAAACCAGGTATGAGTATTCTAGTTGATGATGGATTCTATAAATTAGTTGTAGAAGAAGCATCAAAAGATAAAGTAACATGCCGTATAATGAATGGTGGAAAAATTAAGAGTAGACGTGGAGTATGTATTCCAGGTATAAAATTAGATGTACCATTTGTTAGTGATGAAGATAGAGAAGATATCAAATATGCATGTGAACATAATGGAGATTATTTAGCACTTTCATTTGTTAACTGTGCTAAAGATATTGAAGATGTTAGAGCATTATGTAAAGAATATGGTAGAGAAGATATGTTAATAATTTCTAAAGTTGAAACTCAATATGCAATGGATAACTTGGATGAAATTATTGATGCTACTGACCTTGTTATGATTGCAAGAGGAGATCTTGGAATTGAAACTGGTGTAGAAAATTTACCATTATATCAACAAATGATGATTAGTAAATGTAGAGCTAAAGGTAAGAGAGTTATTATGGCAACTCAAATGATGAGTAGCATGAAACATAGTATTAGACCAACTAATGCGGAAGTAACAGATGTTGCAAATGCTATACTTTCTGGTTGTGATGCTATCATGACTAGTGATGAAACTACTATGGGTGAATATCCAGTAGAAACAATTCAAAATATGAAACGTATTTGTGAAAATGTTGAAAGTTATTACAGATATGATAATAAATATGCATATGTTGCAGAAAACAAAACTGAAATTATTGCAAGCAGTGTTGTTAATGCAGCAAATGAACTAGGATCAAAAGTTATAGTAGCTGCTACTATGTCAGGTCATAGTGCAAGAGCAATTAGTAACTTAAGACCAAACGCACCAATATTAGCAACTGTACCAACTAGAAAAGTTGCAAGAACACTTGCTTTAAGTTATGGTGTATATCCAGTTGTTGTTAATGAATACGATTCAACTGATGAAGTAATTAATGATGGTGTTGCTCAAGCTAAGAAATTTGTTGAATTAAATAGTGGAGATCAAATCGTTATTGCTGGTGGTTTCCCTAATACAGGTAAAAAGACTACAAACTTTATGAAAATCGAAGAAATCTAATTTATAAATTGATTACCTAAAAAAGGTAATCTTTTTTTATTTTTTTGTTATAATAATTGTAATGCAACCGAAACTTTACAAAAATACCAAGTAAAGTTGCTAGAATGCAACTATAAAATAATATAGAATTAAAAATGAAAAGGAGGAAAAAATATGAAATTTGGTGATAAGTTAATTGCCTTAAGAAAGAAGAAAGGATTATCTCAAGAAGAACTTGCAGAGAAATTAAGTGTATCAAGACAAAGTGTATCAAAATGGGAAAGTAATAATACATATCCTGAAACAGATAAGATAGTACAAATATGTAATATATTTGAATGTACTATGGATGATCTTATTAATGATAATATAACTGATATAGAAAGTATAGAAAGAAAAAGTAAAAATAATATAAATGTAATGGTAGATTCATTTTTAGATTTTATTACTAAAACAATTAATATGTTTTCTAGAATGAAATTTACAAGTGGATTTAAGTGTGTGATTGAAATGATTATAATTGCACTTGTTATGTTAACTTTAGGATATTTATTTGTTGGTTTATCTGAAAGAGTTTTAAGTGGATTTTATCCATTTGAAAAAGGAATGGAAATATTTAATGGAATAATTAAAAGTGTTCTTATGCTTATTTGGACAATAATTTCATTTATAGTTTTAGTTCATGTATTTAAAATAAGATATTTAAATTACTATGATGGACTTATTAATGAAGAAAAAGCAGATACAAAAGATGATAAAAAGAAAGAAGAAAAAAGTAAAATAAAAGAAAATAAAAAAGATAGAATTATTATTAGAGATGAAAATACTAGACCATTTGCTTTTTTATCAGTACTTTCTAAAATAATAATTATATTTGTTAAAGTATTTGTATTCTTCTTTGGATTATTCTTTGTGTTTACATTATTGATGTTTGCAATTTTCTTTATAATTTCGCTTTACTTTAGTTTTTCAAATGCTATATTTATTGGAAGTACAATTGCAACGCTTGCATTACTTATAATAAATGTAATAATACTAATGTTAATAATAGGATTTATATTTGATAAAAAATATAATTATAAAATATTATTAATAACATTTTTAACAAGTATAATTGTATCAGGAATAGGTATTGGTATATTTGCTCTTGGAATTAAAGATTTTAAAATTGTTGATAATATGGATGGTATTTTAAATTTAAAGAATCATTCAGAAGAAATTAATTATAAAGATAATATGCTTATTACTAATAGTGATAGTTATTATTTAAATACAAGTTATAAGTATGAAATAGATAATAATATGGAAGATGATAAAATTAAAATATCAGGTATATATGATGATAAATATTTAAAAATGGATAAAGATAGTAGAATTGAATATAAAATGAATGTTTTAACTATTTATGTACATCAAGAAAGTTCTGTTAATTTAATATCACAAGTTATAAAAGATTTAAAGAATAATATAATTAGAAGTTATGATTTTGGTTATTTTGATTTAAAAATAACTGCTAATGAAAATACTATTAATAAATTAATGGATAATCTTAGAAAACTATATAATTTTGATTATAAAAAAGAAAATAATATTTATGAAGTATATAATTTAGAATATAAGATATCTGATGATACTGGAAGTATGTGTAAATATAATGCCAGTAATGATAAATTAGATTGTGGCTCTTATAATAATAGATGTTATACTAAAAAAACAAATTATGGTGTTGCAGAATATATAAATATTAGTTGTGACGATGATTACACTACTGAATAAGTGACTTTTTGTGTTATTATAGGTATGGTGATTTTATGGAAAATATTGATAAAATATTATATTCATTATCTAAATCAAAATTTAGAAGTAGTTTTCATTTAAAAGAAAAAGATAAAGAATATATAAAAGATAAAGGTATGGATAAAATAAGAGAGCATGCTAAAGATTTCATTACAAAAAGACTTGCTCCTAAAGTAATAAATAATGATGGAAAGCAAACACCATATAAAGGACATCCTGTATTTATATCACAGCATGCAACTGCAACCTGCTGTAGATCATGTCTTTATAAATGGCACAAAATAGATATGAATAAAACTCTTTCAGAAGAAGAAATAGATTATATAGTAAATGTAATAATGAAATGGATAGAAAATGAAAATAAAAAAATTTGATGAATTTTGTTAATTATGATATACTATCAAACTAATCGAGGGGGTTTTTATATGAGAATTATATCAATGTCGCAAAAAAGATTTAAATCGCTAAAACCATTAGATTTACCAGATAATATAAGCATACAGAATCTGAATTGTTTGAATTTAGGGAAAAAGGTAAAGATAAAGTTTTTAAAAAATTAATTTTTAAAAGTGGTCAACGTTTTGGTAATAAGTTATATACTTTAGAAATGCTTGATAGTAATAAAGAATATATGCCAAATAATTTTTGGATTCCAGATTCAATATTATCAGTAGGTGGAAGTATTGAAGGTTTTACAATACCAAAAGTAAATGGAATTAATTTATATTCCTTTTTAGAAAATAAGGATATAAAACCAAAAGATAAGTTATTTTATTTAAAGAAAATAGGAGAGATGTTAAATCAATTAAGTTATATTAGAAAAACAACACCTCTTAAAGATTTTTATATTAATGATTTAAATGTTACTAATTTTATAGTTAATCCTTCAAATTGTGAACTTTCAATTATTGATTTAGATAGTGCAAAAATTGGAACGAATGCAGCATGTCCTGCGAGATTATTAACTCCTAAAGCATTATTAAATAATGTAAAGGGAAAATATAATATTAATGAAGACAAAGATGTACTAGGACATGTTATTGCTGATGAAAATTCAGATTTATATTGTTATATAATGGTTATTTTAAATTATTTATATGGTAGTAATTTAAATACAGTAGCGATTGAAGAATTTTATGAATATATGAATTATTTAGAATATATTGGAATAGATAAAAATCTAGTTAGTTTATTTGAAATAATTGTGACTAATAAGAATAACAAAAATCCAGAATATTTACTTTCATCAATAACAGATGAACAAGTTTATAGAGCGAGTGAAAAAGTTTATAAAAAATTAAAAAAATAATGTAAATAATAATTGTAAATGTTGACAATATTTGTCATATTTTGTATTATTAGTTTGTGATATGAGGTTAAATAGAATATGAAAATGAAGATAAAAGTGGATTCAAGAAAAGTTGAAAAAGGTGATACATTTATTGCTTTAAGAGGAATAGATGGTGATGGTCATAAATTTATAAATAAGGCGATAGAAAATGGTGCAAGTAAAATAATTTGTGAAGAAGGAAGTTATAGTGTAGAAACTATAGTTGTTAAAGATACAAGAGAATATTTAATTAATTACTTAAATGAAAATTATGGTGATAAAATAAATAAACTTAAAATAATTGGAATAACAGGAACAAATGGAAAAACAACGTCTGCTTATTTATTCCATGAAATATTAAATAAAATAGGCAAGAAATGTGGTTATATTGGAACTATTGGTTTTTATATTAATGAAAAAATAAGAAGTTTAAATAATACAACACCTGATATATATGATCTATATGAATTATTACTTGAGTGTTATGATAAAAATTGTGAATATGTAATTATGGAAGTAAGTAGTCAAGGTCTTGCAAATAAAAGAGTAGAAAGTTTAAAATTTGATTATGCAGTATTTACAAACCTTACACAAGATCATTTAGATTTTCATAAGACAATGGAAAATTATGCACTTGCTAAACAAGAATTATTTAAAAATTTAAAAAGTGATGGAAAAGCAATAGTTAATTATGATGATAATTATAAAGAATATTATTTATTAAAAGATAATAATAACTTTACTTATGGTTTTAATGGTGGTGACTTTAAAATAACATCTTATGAAGTAATAAATCATAATACAGTATTTGATGTTACTTATTTAAATAATACTTATAGTTTTAAAACTAATTTAATAGGAAGATATAATATTTATAATTTAATGTCTTCAATTGTTATTATGGTTTTAGAAAATATTCCTTTTGATTTAATAATAAAAAGTGTTTGCGATTTAAACCTTCCAAAGGGAAGAACAGAAACACTAAAATATAATAGTAATTTAATAATAGTAGATTATGCACATACACCAGATGCAATGATTAAAGTATTTGAAGTTGCTCATGAAGTAACAAAGGGAAATGTTTATGTAGTATTTGGTTGTACTGGAGATAGAGATAAAGATAAAAGAATAAAAATGTCAAGAATTGCATGTGAAAATGCTAAGTATGTAATAATGACTCATGATGATCCACACTTTGAAAATCAAGAAGAAATATATTTAGATATGACAAAGGGATTAAAATATGATAATTATGAAATAGTTAGAGATAGAAAAGATGCAATTACAAAAGGAATAGATATGCTAAAAGAAAATGATACATTACTAATTTTAGGTAAAGGTCATGAAGAATTTATATCTATAAAAGGTGATAAAATACCTTTTAATGATACGAAGATTGCAAATGAATATATAAATAAAATAAAAGAAAGTGTCAATTAATGACACTTTTTTAGTATACTGTAGTTTTATTTTTATTATTTTCTTTACTTGTATATAATGCTTTATCAGCATTACCAATATATTTTTTTCTTAAAGATTTAACATCTTCGTTAATTATATCTTCAGTAATATTATATATTCCAAAGCTCATAGAAATGTTATCAATTGTTATATCCTCAAAATTTACTTTAATATTTGAAATTAATTCTCTTACTTTTTCGATCTTTTCAAAACTATTATTTGTGTTTGGCATAAGAATTATAAATTCTTCACCGCCATATCTACCAACTAAGGAATCAGGTAATTCACATCTTAAAATATTACCGATTTTATTTAATACGATATCTCCAATTACATGACCATAAGTATCGTTAATTTTCTTAAAATCATCAATATCACCCATAACAATAGAAAAATTTAACTTGTTTTCAGATATATATTTATCAATTTTATCTAAAATTACTTTTCTATTTAAAACAGTTGTTAATGGATCTATTTCATATCTTGATTTTAAACTTACTAAATCAGTAATATCTTTTATATATAATACTGTATAATTTTTATGAAAACCTTCAATTGTTCCTTTTTTAATACTAAAGTTTCTATTATCAAAAGTACTATATTTGTTTTCTTTAGAATAATTTATATATATTTTTCTTATATAATCTAGTTTTCTTTTATCTTTTGGATAAATTACTTTATTATCTTTATCTTTTATTAAAAAATAAGTATCGGGTGCGTTATCTAATACTTTTTTATAGTTCATGTTTGTTTCCCCCTTTAAAGCAATATAATATATAATATGCCATTAAAAAAATAAATTTAATTTTATTTTAACTATAAAATTTAATTTATTTAACGCATAACAATTATTGCACTTCATTTAATTTTTGTCAACTTAAAAACTACGGTATAATTAAATAAAATAGAAAAATAGTTATTTTAGAGGTTTACTTTATGAAAAGATTATTAAGAATTAGTTTTGATTTATCACTATTATCATTTATACCAATTTTATTATGGTTTTTACTTGGAATAATAGTAGATAAAAATTTAATAAATATATTTACACTTACATATCCACTTCAGTTTATTTATTATATAATTAGGTCAGTATTTTCAACAGGAGCAAATATAAGTAAAGAAAAAGATAAAAATGAAGATGCGGTTATGTCAGGACTTGTTATTGGAAGTATTATATCTTTAATAACATTTTTATTGATATTATTAAATATAGATGGATATATTAATTTTATGAATATGGACGTTAATACGTATAAAACATTTGCGATATATTCTGTAATAGAGATATTTGTTAGTTTGGAATTTTCATTTATTTTAAATAAATTATATTACGAGAATGAAAATAAAATTGCGAATAAATATTCAATTATGTTTAATTTGTTAAATCTTGTATTATTAGTAGGAACATCTTTAATTACTAAAAATCAAAGTGTTATAGTAATAACAACATTAATTCCACTTTCCTTATTTACTTTGTATATAATTATTAAAAATAGTGATAAATTTAAGTTAAGATTAAATATATTTAAATGTATAAAATATGATTCTGTAGAACTTTTTAATAATATAGGATTCTTATTAATATTCCTGTTTGGATTAAGTAATGCGATAAATTTTGGAGAAAAATATACATTAGCGCTTACATTTGTGGCTCTCATAACAGATACACAGTGGGACACAGCAGATGCAATAGTAACAAATGCAACAATTGATATAAGCAAGAATAACTTTAATTATAAAGAACATAGACGTAATGCATATAGATTATTAGGTATATTATTTTTAACAAGTTTAATAATGTTTATTTTATTATATAGATTTTATGATTTGAATTTTAAAATAACAATGATATATTTTACTTTTGAAATAGTTAACTTTCTTATATATCCTATATATAGAATAAAAACATGTTATTTACAACTAGAATGGTCTGCATTTAAGACAACTGGAAACAAAATATTTTCACTGTTTCTTAGAATGATTTTATCACTAACAAAAACTCCTTTTTGTACTGGTATAGGACAAGCATGTTCATCAGTATATCAATTTATTACAGTAAGTATATTTTTTAAATTAAATTTTAAAGTAGATAAAAAAGGAAATGTTATAAGAAAGAAGATGGAATAGTAGTCAATTATTCCTTTTTTTTATACCTAAAAAATGTTATAATTATATTGAAAATAGTAGGGGTGATATTTTGAGAATAGGGATAGATATAGATAATACTTTAACTGAAGTACAAGAAAAATTAAATAAAGCTGCATATACCTATGCAGTTAGTTTAGGTAAAAATCTTGATAGTTATGATAAGTTTATGCAAGATGAAAAAAATGATGGTACTGAATACGCAAAAAGGTTTCAGTTTAACTATGAAGAATTAAAATATTTTTTAAAAGATATTCAAGAAAATATTACTAATAATGCAATTCCAAGAAAAAATGCAAAAGAGGTAATAGATAAATTAAAGAACGAGCGACACACAATATATATAATAACCGCAAGAGATTCAGAGTTTCATGATGATCCTTATATTTATAGTAAAAACTGGCTTGATAAAAATAAAATATATTATGATAAATTAATTGTAAATGCTAGAGAAAAAGGTGAAGTTTGTAAAAGATAAAATATAGATTTATATATTGATGATCAATTAGAAAATTGTTTAAATATTGTAAATACAGGAATACAAACAATTATGATAACAGATAAAAAATATGATTATGATAACATTACAATGCTTAAAAATTGGGATGATATTTATAATTTTATTAGTGAACTTGAAAAATAAAAAAGGAGTATTGTAATGCGAATAGGAGTAGATATAGATAATGTTCTTTCTAATTTTAGCGAAGAATTATTAAGAGAGTATATTATTCATGATAAAGAAATAAATGGCAATGGTATAGTAAATAAAAATGAATGTATAAGGAAAAAATTTAACTGGACAGATGAAGAAGAAAAGAAGTTTTATAAAGAAAATATAGAAAGAATTTCTACTAATTTAAAGCCAATTAAAAATTGTGCTAAATATATAAGAAAGTTAAAAGAAATAGGATGTGAAATTTATATAATAACAGGAAGAGATAATGGTGATTATTCTGATCCATATAACATGACAGTTAATTGGTTAAAAAAATATAATATTTATTATGATAAAATAATTTTAGTAGATTCAAAAAATAGTCATTCAAAAACAGAAGTTTGTTTAGAAAATAATATATCTATAATGATAGATGATTCAAAAAGAATGTGTCTAGACGCAAGTAATCATGGCATTACTACTTTTGTTATGGATACACCATATAATAAGGATGCACATGGACTTATAAGAGTACATACTTGGAAAGAAATATTTGAAAAAGTAAAAAAATATAACAATAGAATAAATGTTATTTTAGATACAGATACATATAATGAAGCAGATGATCAGTTTGCACTTTCATATTTATTAAAATCACAAGATATGTTTAATATTGAGGCAATTACAACTGCACCATATTCACATAAAAATAATGGCATAACAGTTAAAGAGGGACAAGACTTAAGTTATAATGAAGTACTTAAAATCTGCAATTTGTTAAATTTTAATTTTGAAAATAAAGTATTTAAAGGTTCATTAGATTATATACAAAATGGATATGATGATGAAAATGATGCGGTTAATAAAATTATTGAAATTGCACTTAAAAACGATATTACATATGTACTTGGGATAGGAGCAATTACTAATTTTGCACTCGCAATAAAAAAAGAACCCAAGATAATTAATAAAATAGAAATTATTTGGCTTGGAGGAAATGATATTTCTTATAAAGATAATATGGAATATAACTTTAGACAAGATGTAGAAGCAGTAAAAATTGTTTTTAATTCTAATGTTAAATTAACTGTATTACCATGCAGAAATGTAGTATCAACTTTAAAAATAGATATAAACACGCTAAAGGATAATTTAATACAAAATGAACTTAATAATTATTTAATAGAAAGATTTTGTAATGATGGATATCATCCATATAAAGAAGAGAGAGTTATTTGGGATATATCTGTTATTGCTTATATGATAAATAAAAAATGGTTTAAAACAAAAGAGGTAAGCACTCCAGTTATAAATGATGATACATCTTATAAAATGACAAATGTAAAAAATAAAATAATATTTGTAACAAAGTTAAATAGAAATAAAATTTATAGTGATTTATTTAAAAAGTTAGGAAAAAGGTGATAAAATGCCAAGCTGGAAAATACATTCATATATTGGTAATCAGGTAAATAAGACAATTAAAGTAAATAAAAAATATTTTATGATAGGAAATTTACTTCCAGATCAAGATAGATATAATATAGGAAATTTAAAGAAAAATATTCCAAGAACAACAACACATTTTATTAAAAGAGAAGATTATTTAATAGGTATTAATCTTCCTGATTATGATAAAATGTATAATAAATATAAAGATAAATTTAAAAATCCAGTATTAATGGGATATTTAGTTCATTTGTTAACTGACTATTATTTTAATAATTATATTTATAATAATTATTTTATAAAAGATGAAAATGGTATATATATTGGTGTGAAAAAATCAGCTGGAACAATATTTAATTGCGATTTTAAAAAATCTAATTCTATGAAACAAAATGATTTTAGAAAGTTTAATAATAGTATCTCAGTAAGAAAAAATAATTTTAGATTTTGTTTAAATAGTAATTATTTAAAAGAAATTGAAGAACTTAAATTAGATAAAAAGCAAATATATGCAGTAGGTAAGTATTTAGATACATCTCATAAGAAGATAAAAGATAATGAAAATTATCAAATATTATCAGAAAATAAAATGAATAAACTGGTAGAGGGTTGTATTAAATTTATATTAAAATATCTTAAAGAGAAGAAATTATTAAATTTGAATTAATAATTGTTATTAGTTGTGCATTTACATGGATGGTTATATATTGCTGTAGCATCAATGGCAAGAGCTTATTGCTTATTGAAAGATGATATGAAATTAATCAGAATATCAGTAGTTATAGTAGGTATTTTATATGGTACATATTATATTTATTATGGAAGTACATTTATGATAATAGGTTATATGTTGATATTATTAACAAGTATATATGCACTTTTAAAAGAAAGGAAAAAATAACAATGAAAATAGGAATAGATATAGATGGAGTATTAAATTCTCAATATAATTTTTGTATAGATTATGGTACAAAATTTTGTAATGAAATTGGGAAATACAAATTAGAAAATGTTCATGCAATAGATACAACAGATATGTTTTTATGGAGTGATGAAGTTGCTCATAAGTTTTGGAATAAATATAGAAAAGACCTTGTTATAACATTACCTACTAAAAAATATGCATCAGAAGTAATAGAAAAATTAAGTAATGATGGTAATAAAATATATATAATAACTGCTAGAAGAAATGGTGATGAATGGTTTCCTGATGACTTAAAAAATGATGTAGAAAAAATTACTAAAAACTGGTTAAAAGAGAATAAAATATACTATGATGAAATTGCATTTGATGTAAAAGATAAAGGAAAGTATTGTAAAGATCATAATATTAATATTATGATTGAGGATGATCCAATTAATTTAAGAAAATTATTATATAATACTAATATTTTTGTGTTTGATTATCCATATAATAGAAATAAAGAATTTTCTAACTTAACTAGGGTATATAGTTGGTATGATATATATTATAAAATTAAATGTATTAAGGAGCAACAGAAATGATTTTGGCAATAATTGAAAGAGTAGAAAATATAAAAGAAGAATCACCATTTAATAATAGATATTATTTGACAGAATACTATAAAAATATTTTTGATGAATTAGATATATTATTATTTCCAATTGTTTCTATCAAAAATTTAAAAAAGGTATGTGATTTATGTGATGGACTCATTATAACTGGATCTTGTATAAATATTCCACCACATTATTATAATGAGAAACCAATAATAGGAGAAAAGTATAACATTGATGAGTTCAAACTAGATAAAGAAGCGATTAAACTCTTTTCTAATTCAAATAAACCAATTTTGGGTATTTGTGGTGGTGTTCAGTCAATAAATGTTTATTTTGGTGGGACTTTAAATCAGCATATTGATAACCATAATTTAGGTAACAATTTACATAAAATAAATATTAAAAAGAACACATTTCTAAGTTCAATATATAGTGAAAATATCAATGTTAATTCATATCACAAACAATCTATAAAAAAGGTTGCTAATGACTTTATTATATCTGCAGTATCTGAAGATGGAACTGTAGAGGCAATTGAAAAAAATAATATTATAGGAGTTCAGTGGCATCCAGAAGTAATGAATGACATTTTATTTTTTAAGATGTTTATTAAAACATTTTTTAGAGAGGAAAAAGAAAGATGAGAATAGGAATAGATATAGATGGAGTATTAACAGATTTTGAAAAATGGCAACTTGATTATGGGAGTAAATATTTCTTAAAATATAATAAGAATATTGTAAATCCAGATGGATATGATAGTGATACTGTTTTTAATATAACAAATGAAATGGATTCAGAATTTTGGAAAGAATATTTGTATGATTATGCAGTAAATGAACCAGCTAGAAAATTTTCAGGTGAAGTAATTGATAAATTAAAAGAAAAAGAATTTGAAATATATATAATAACTGCTAGATTTTTAACGGATAAAGATACTCCTGAAGGAGAAAGAATGAGAAATATTGTTAAAAATTGGCTAAAGCAAAATAACATACATTATGACAAGATAATATTCGCACCAGAAGATAAATTAGAAATATGTAAAGAAAATAAAATAGATATTATGATTGAAGATAAAGTAGAAAATATAAATAATATATCAAAAGAAATACCAGTAGTATGTTTTAATGCATCTTATAATAAATCATGTACTAGTGATAATATATACCGTGCTTATTCATGGTATGATGTGTACTATAACATAATTTATAAGATAATGGTGAATTAATGAAACAAAATAGTAGTTATATAAATCTGGTAAGATGGAGTTGTATAATAGATTCATTTATTAATCATTACTTCATAAGAGTTATTGTTTTATATTTGCTTGCAAATAATGTGACTCCCTGGGTTGCTGTATCAGTTCCAATAGTTTTTGAATTTGCAAAACTTATATCTCGTTGCTTTAAGTTTATTATGAATTTCGCAATAAAAGTCAATTATAAAAAATATCATATATTTCATATGATTATGTTTTTGATTTTAGGATTAATTATTTCAAGATGTAAAACAGTTTATACAATATATACTTTTACCATTATTATGGGTATTTTATCTGGTATAAAAGCATCATCCGTAACTAAGTTAAATACTTCTAATAAAGAATTAGAATCATCTTGTTTTATTGAAGAAGAAAAATCACAGGTCATAGGAGGCTTTTTAGGACTAGTAACTAGTCAATACATATATGATTTAAGTAAGAATGCATATTTTATTGGATATTTTGTATTAATTATATTTGGAACTATAATAAGTTTAAAATTAAAAAATGTAGAAAATGAAGATGTTATGGAATCAATAGATTCTTCAGAAACTTTGGATGAAAAAGAAAAAAATAATGCAATATTGGTTACTACATTATTTGGAATATTAGCGGGATTATGGTGTATATCATGGGGTGCATTTGAGGAATTATTACCTCTTACAACAAATAAAGTTGGATATTTAAATGCAATATATACTCTTCTTGAAGCAATTTTATTATTTATAATATCAGGTAAAATATTAAATAAAATAAAAGTAAATGGAAAACTAATGCTTTTTGAAACTATAATTGCGTTGATAGATACAATTAGTTTTCTTATTTCATCTATAATAATGTCATGGCAAGGAATTTTAGCCGCATATATTATTACAGCTTTTACTGGAACTTTAGGTGACCCAATATGGGGCAGTATAATAAGCGCATATTCATCAAACAATAGGAAAAAATATTTAGTTGTAAATAGAACTTATTTTATAGTTAGGAGTATTTTTTACTTTATTACGTGGCTTGTATGTAGAGAATGTGTTATTAAAGGAATGTGGACATTTAAATACTTATATATTATTATATGCATTTTAATAATAATAACTTACGTAATCGCAAATAAAGTAAATAAAAAAGTTTTTAATAAAACAATATAAATAGACTATATATAGATGAATAGTATAGAAATATGGATATTGCTTAATAAGTAATTAAAGAAATAATTGATATATTAAAGATATAAAAGATAAAAAATCGTGAAAGAGGTACAAAAATGAAGATTTATATTGTAAGACATGGACAAACAAAATGTAATGTAGAAAATAAATATAATTGTAGATTAGATGAAGATATAAATGAAATGGGGATAGAGGAGGCAAAACAAGCAAGAGAAAAAGTAAAAGAATTAAATATCGATTTGATAATATGTTCTCCAATGAAAAGAACAAAACATACATGTGAAATAATAAATGTTAATAATATTCCGGTTATTTATGATGATAGATTAATTGAAAGAGATGGAGGAGTATTAACTAATACAATTCTTGATGACTATTATTTTAAAGAATATTATAATTATTATTCGGATAACGTAGTTGCTGGACTCGAAACATTACCTGATTTGTTCAAAAGAACACATTCATTCTTAGACGAAATAAAAGAAAAATATTATGAAAAGAATATTTTAATTGTAACTCATGGTGCAGTCGCAAGAGCAATGCAATTTTATTTTGAAGAATTACCAGAAGATGGTATGCTTTTAAATGTAAGTGGCCAGGAAAATTGTGAAATAAAGGAGTATGAACTATGAAACTAACAAGTAAAGAAGCAAGAGAACTATTAGAAATAGAAAGAAAAAATGTAAAGGATGATAGATGGATAGAACATTCAATATGTGTTGGTGATAGTGCAGGAATACTTGCAAAAGCACTAAAAGAAAAAGGACATAATGTAGATGTAGACAAAGTAATTACTTTAGGTTACGTTCATGATATAGGTAAATATACTGGTGAATCCCATGGCCATGTAATGAGAGGATATGAATATTTAAAAAATAAAGAATATGATGAAGAGTACGCTAATATATGCTTAACACATTCATATTTAAATAATGATATTTTGTGTACTGCTGGAGGTGTACCAGATAAAGAAAAAAATCCATTTTTAACTGATTTTATCACAAAACATGAATATACGATAGAAGAAAAACTAATAAACTTATTTGATTTAATGTGTACTACAAAAATATTAACATTAGATAAAAGATTAATTGATATTGTTCTAAGAAAAGGAGTATTTTCTAATACACAATATCATGTAAAAGAAACATATAAATTAAAAGAGTATTTTGATAATTTACTAGGATATAATTTATATGATTTGTTTCCAGAAATAAAGAATAATCTATAGATTCTTTTTTATTTTAAAATACATACGAACCTATGTTCATAAAAAATAAAATATGATATAATTAGTTGGAAAGAAGGTGCATAAAATGAATAAAGTTTATATGTGTATAGATTTAAAAAGTTTTTATGCATCAGTAGAGTGCGCTGAAAGAAATCTTGATCCGCTCGATACAAATTTAGTAGTGGCTGATAAATCTAGAACAGAAAAAACAATATGTTTAGCAGTAAGTCCATCCTTAAAAGAATATGGACTTAAAGGTAGAGCAAGATTATTTGAAGTAGTAAGCACAGTAAGAAAAGTAAATATTGAAAGAAGAAAAAATAATAATTATAGAAAATTTGTAGGTAAATCGTATAAAAATAGTGAACTAAAAAATAATAAATCATTGGAACTAGATTATATAGTTGCGAGTCCTAGAATGAAACTTTATATGAAATATAGTTCTGAAATATATAATATTTATTTAAAATATTTATCAAAAGATGATATTTTTGTGTATTCAATAGATGAAGTATTTTGTGATATCACTAATTATCTTAATATGTATAAAATGACACCTAAAGAACTTGTAAGTATGATTATAAAAGATGTATATAATAAAACAGGTATAACCGCAACCGCAGGAATAGGGACTAATATGTATTTAGCAAAAGTATCTATGGATATAGTTGCGAAGCACGCTTCACCAAATGAAATAGGCGTTAGAATTTCAGAGCTTGATGAAATGAGTTATAGAAAAAAGTTATGGGACCATACACCACTTACTGATTTTTGGAGAGTAGGAAAAGGATACGCAAAAAAATTAGAAGAAAATAATATGTATACAATGGGTGATGTGGCTTTAATGAGTATTCAAAATGAAAACTTATTATATAAACTTTTTGGTGTTAATGCAGAACTATTAATAGATCATGCTTGGGGATATGAAACTACAACTATAAAAGATATAAAAGAGTATAAACCTGAAAATAATAGTATATCAAGTGGACAAGTATTACACTGTCCATATGATTATAAAAAGGCTAGATTAATAGTCGCAGAAATGATTGATTCACTTGCACTAGAATTAACAGAAAAAGAAAAAATGACTAATTCTATAGTATTAATGATAGGGTATGAAATAGATAATACTTTTTCTTATGATGGTGACATAGTAACTGATTATTATGGAAGAATGGTGCCAAAACCTGCACATGGTCATAAAACTCTTGACTATAGCACTTCATCAAGTAAAATACTTACAAGTAAATGTTTAGAATTATATGATGAAATAATAAATAAAAATTTACTTGTTAGAAGAATAAATATATGTGCCTGTAATGTAATAGATGAAAAAGCTGCTAAAAAAGAAGTTAATTTTAGTCAGTTAGATTTGTTTTCTGATAATAATAAAGTTCTAGAAGAGAAGAAAGAAGATAAGATAAAACAAAATGACGAAATAAAACTTCAAAAAACAGTTACCAGTTTAAAAAATAAATATGGTAAAAATATAATTTTAAAAGCAATGAGTTTAGAAGAAGGTGCGACTATGAAAGAGAGAAATATGCAAGTTGGAGGTCATAAAGGATGAAATATGATTCAATAATTAATTTACCTCATTATGAACCAAAGTATAATAAAAGAATGAGTAAAATGCAAAGGGCTGCGCAGTTTAATCCTTTTTCTGCTCTTACTGGATATGATGATATGGTAAAGGAAGTATCAAGAGTAGTAAATGAAAGAATAGAAATAAGTGAAGATAAAAAAGAAGAAATAAATAACAAACTAAATTTCCTAATAAAAAATAATAAACTAGATTCTTTTGTTTCTATAACATATTTTGTAAGTGATACTAAAAAAGATGGAGGTAAATATTTTAAATATACAGGAAAAATTAAAAAAATAGATAATATAAATAAAAAGATTATTTTAAATAATGGTAAAGTAATAAGTTTTTATGATATAACAGAAATAACAAGTAAAGAATTAAAATAGACAATATAAAACAAATTTAGAAATAAATTTAAAAAATCTAATTATGATTAATGTAAATGTTAAAAGTTATTTACTACTAGAAAGAAGTATAGGTGATTCACATGGTGAATTTACTAAATATTCTTCTTATTATGAAAATAGAAACAATAGAAGAAAAAAATTAAATATAAAATATTATATAAGTAGACTAATCATCTACTTTTTATCTTGTTCTAATTTGGACTTGCCTTCATATATTTTATTAGAGGTGAATTATGTGTTTTTCAAAGATATACATGTTAGAATAAGATTATTTTTTGTAGTAGTAATTATTTTATTTTTAGTAGTAATATGGAAAGTAATATATATACAAGTATTTGAGTATGACAAACTGTCTAATTTATCTAGTGAACTTTGGAGTCGTAATTTACCTATAGAAGGTAGTAGAGGGTTAATATATGATAGAAATGGAGTTGTGCTTGCGGATAATGTTACAACAACAAGTTTAGTCTTAATACCAAATCAAATAACAGATAAGAAAAAAGTAATAAAAGAATTAGCAAGCATTCTTAATGTAACAGAAGAAGAAATGGAAAAACATGTTAATAAAAAAACATCTATAGAAAGAGTACATCCAGAAGGAAGAAGATTATCATTTGAAGTTGCAGATAAAATAGCAGCTTTAAATTTAGATGGAGTTTATTTAGTAAAGGAGTCTAAAAGAAATTATCCGTATGATACTAATTTATCGCATGTTTTAGGTTATGTTGGAATTGATAACCAAGGATTATCAGGTCTTGAACTACAATATGATAAGTATTTAACTGGAGAATATGGTTCAATTAAATATTATTCGGATGCCAAAGGTAATAAGTTAAAATTAAGCGAAATATATGAACAACCACAAGATGGCATGAATATAACTCTTACAATAAATAATGATATACAACTTGCGATAGAAAGAGAACTTGATAATGCAGTAAGTAAATATAATCCAGAACATGCACTTGCGATAGCGATGGATCCAAATACAGGAGAAATACTAGGTATGAGCTCAAGACCTAATTTTTCACCATCAAATTATCAAAATTATAGTACAGAAGAAATAAATAGAAATCTTCCTATATGGATGAATTATGAACCAGGATCAACATTTAAAATAATAACACTTGCGTCGTCATTAGAAGAAAATACAGTTGATTTACAAAATGATCATTTTTATGATGGTGGTAGTGTAAGAGTAGCAAATGCAAAAATTAAATGTTGGAAGACAAAAGGTCATGGTGCACAAACATTTCTTCAAGTTGTTGAAAATTCATGTAACCCAGGATTTGTTGCTTTAGGACAAAGACTAGGTAAAGAAAGATTATTTAGTTACATTGAAAAATTTGGATTTGGTAAAAAAACAGGAATAGATTTAAATGGTGAAGCGACAGGGATAATATTTAAACTTGATAGAGTTGGTGAAGTTGAACTTGCAACTACTGCATTTGGTCAAGGTGTATCAGTAACTCCAATACAGCAGATAACTGCAGTATCAGCCGCAATTAATGGTGGTAAATTATTTAAACCATATATAGTAAAAAGTATAACAGAACCAGAAACAAATAATGCGGTTGTAACTAATAAACCACAGATGGTAAGAAGAGTAATAAGTGAAGAAGCAAGTAAAAAAACAGCACTTGCACTTGAAAGTGTTGTTACAAATGGTACAGGTAGAAATGCATTTATAGATGGATATAGAGTAGGTGGTAAAACAGGTACTGCTCAAAAAGTTAAAGATGGTGCATATATGTCTGGTAATTATATATTATCATTTATTGGATTTTTACCAGCAGATAATCCTAAAGTAGTTGTATATGTTGCAATTGATAATCCAAAAGGAATAGTGCAATATGGTGGAACAGTAGCAGCCCCTATTGCAAAGGCAATATTAGAAGACTCAATTAACGCTTTAAATATTCCTAAAAGTGAAGATGCTAAAGAAAAAAATTATCAACTATGGGATAAAAAATATGCTGAGGTGCCTAATGTTGTAAACCAAAAATTAAGTGATGTAAAAGGAAGTTTACAGAAATTTGATGTACAATATACAGGCAGTGGAGAATACATATTATTCCAGTCTCCATCAGCAGGAGAAAGGGTATATGAGGGTAGTAAAATAAGAATATTACTTGGAGATAAAAAATAAAAGTGTAAAAAATTAAAAAAATATAATAAAAAGATTATTAAGTATGATATAATTATTTTTGTGAATAAAGGATGTGTATTATATGTATGTACTAGCGAAATCAGTACTAGCCTTAATGATAGGATTTATAGCGTCAGTAGTTTTAGGTTTAGTATTTATTCCATGGCTTAGAAAACTAAAAGTAGGACAAAAAACAAGTGTGTTTGTTAAAGCACATGAAAAGAAAAGTGGAACACCTACAATGGGAGGAATAATATTTATTGTTTCTACTATTTTTACAATTTTATTTTTGTGTTTTACTAATAAACTTAAGATATCAAGTAATTTACTTATAATTTTATTTGTATTCTTTGGGTATGGACTTATAGGATTTGTAGATGACTTTTTAAAGGTAAAATATAAGTGTAATGAAAAAGGTCTAACAAGAATGCAAAAGTTCTTAGCGCAAGTAGTAATTGCAATTATGTTCTTCTATATTTATATTAGAAATGGATCTAATCCAGAAATAGAAATATATGCGCTTCACTTAAAAATTAATTTAGGATTTATGTATGGATTCTTTATATTATTTATGCTTGTTGGAACAAGTAATGCAGTTAATTTAACAGATGGACTTGATGGTCTTGCTGCAGGACTATCTGCAATCGCAATTATGGTTTATGGTATGATTGCTTGGAATTCTGGATGGCTAGCAGGTTATGATGATGTTGCAGTATTCTGCTTTATACTTGTTGGAGGACTTCTTGGATTTCTGGTATATAATGGTCACCCAGCCAAAGTGTTTATGGGTGATACTGGATCACTTGCACTTGGTGCAGTACTTGCAACACTTGCAATATTAACTCATAGAGAAATGTCATTAATAGTAGTTGGTGGTGTATTTGTTATTGAAACACTTAGTGTAATACTTCAAGTTGCATCAGTAAAAATAAGAGGAAAGAAATTATTCCCAATGACACCAATACATCATACATTTGAAAAATTAGGATGGAGCGAAACTGATATAGTAAGATTATTTTATGTAGTTGGATTTATTCTTGGAACAGGCGCTCTTGTATATGGGGTATGGTATTAATGAAAAAAATAGATTATAAGCTTTTTATAGCAGTGGTGATTTTATCACTGTTTGGAGTACTTATGATTTTCTCAGCATCAGGAATATGGGCTGAATATAAATTTAATGATGAATTTAAATATTTAAAATTACAAGCATTTTTTCTTGTAATTGGACTTATCGCACAATATATAATATCAAAGGTAGATTATACGAACTATTTGAAGAAAGCAAATATTATACTAGGAATTTGCTTTCTTCTTTTAATTTTAGTATTAATTCCTGGGATAGGTACAATTAGAAATGGCTCTAGAAGTTGGTTTGGTATTGGTGGACTTGGAGTACAACCATCAGAATTCATGAAACTAGGTATTATTATATTTGCATCTAAATATTTAAGTTCCAATCCAAAAGATGTAAGGCATATTGTAAAGGGAGTATTTCCTATATTAATTATTACATTATTTGCTTTTGGTCTTATAATGCTTCAACCAGATTTAGGTACAGGAGCAATTATATTAGTAGGGGTAGTTGGTTTACTATTTGTATCCGGTGTAGATATGAAGTTCTTTGTAAAAATAGGTGTAGTAGGATTATTAGGACTTGCTGGTCTTATTATTGCAGCTCCATATAGAATAAAAAGAATAGTGTCATTTATTAATCCTTGGACAGATCCATTAGGGGCAGGATTTCAATCAATACAATCATTATATGCGATAGGACCTGGGGGACTTTTGGGTCTTGGACTTTTTAATTCAGTACAGAAACATTTTTATTTACCAGAACCACAAACGGATTTTATATTTTCAATAATAAGTGAAGAACTTGGTATACTTGGAATATTAATAGTAGCATTTTTATTTATAATAATATTTCATAGATGTATAAAAATTGCGATTAATTGTGATAATTTATTTGGTAAATATTTAGTTTTTGGTATAACATTTCAAATGGCTTTTCAAACATTATTAAATTTAGCAGTTGTAGTAGGACTTGTTCCTATAACAGGTGTAACGCTTCCATTTCTTTCTTATGGTGGTTCTAGTTTAATATTATCTTTAGTAAGTATAGGAATAATATTAAATGTAAGTAGACATAATGAAAAAAGTTAAATTAGGAGATTTTTATCTTCTTTTTTTCTATTTTTAGTGGAATTTACTTTAAAAAGAGAGAATATAATTATAGGAGGATACAAATGTACGAACTAAAAGAAGATTTAAGCATAGAAAATATGATATATGAGATAAGAGGTAAACAAGTAATGTTAGATTGTGATTTAGCAAAATTATATAATGTTGAAACTAAAAGAATAAATGAGGCGGTAAAAAATAATCCATATAAATTTCCAGAAAGATTTTCATTTTTTTTAAATGATTTTGAATTTACAAACTTGAGGTCGAAATTTTCGACCTCAAGTTTAGAAAGTAAATATGGTGGTAGAAGATATAATCCAAGAGTATTCACAGAACAAGGGATTGCAATGCTATCTACGATATTAAAATCTAAAGTAGCAGTAGAAACAAGTATAAGAATAATGGATGCATTTGTAAAAATGAGAAAATATATTTCAGCAAATTTAATAGAACAAGATAATATGAAAAATATGCTTATTAAACACGATAACGAAATAAAATTACTTCAAGAATCATTTTCAAAATTAGAGGAAAAAGAAAAGATAAATCATATATTTTATGAAGGACAAATATATGATGCATATTCACTATTAATTGATATATTTAAAGAAGCAAAGAAAGAAATAATTATAATAGATAATTATGCAGATAAAAGTATTTTAGATATGATTACGAATTTAAATGTAAAAGTAATTATTGTTACTAGAAAATTTAATTTATTAAAGGATATAGATATAAAAAAGTATAATAGGCAATATCATAATTTAAAAGTAATATATAGTGATAAGTTTCATGATAGATTCATAATAATTGATAAAAAAGTATTGTATCATTCAGGTGCAAGTTATAAAGATTTAGGTAATAAATGCTTTGCAATTAACAAGATAAAAGATGATGAATATCTAGAAAATATATTAATAAAAATAGGTTTATAAAATATTTGCATTATAATCTGAATTATATTATAATATATGTGCTTCAAAAAAGAGGTGAATAAAATGAATTATAGTAAAAATAAAGAAACATTAAATAGTTTAATGTTAAAATATGGTTTATCTAAAGATGAAAGAAAAGAATTTTTTAAAATTATATATAAAATATTTAGACATAAAGAGTTCCAAAGAAGAATGACAAGTGAATTTAATCACCATAATGATATAACACTTGGTTATCATGTGCTTGAAGTAGCTCTTTGTACATACAAAACATGTAAAAAGAAAATAAAAAAGGGTATAAAAGTTGATACGGATGTAGCAGTTAAAATAGCAATGCTTCATGATTTTTATGAATTACCTTGGCAAAATAATAAAGAATCATCATCTAAGAATTTAATTCATAAACATGGATTTCGTCATCCAATAGAAGCCGCTATTAACGCTATATATTATTATCCATTTTTATTTAAAGATAGAAAAGAAAGTATGATGATAATAGATGGTATTGTTCATCATATGTATCCACTTGCAGTACCAGTACTTACAGGATTTGATACAAATGAAATAGGACTTAAAAATTATGATAAGGTTAAAAAAATAGATAATGAATTATTAGAACAAATAATATATTCTACAAATAGAGGAAGAATAATTAAATTGTCACTATGTAAAAGTAGATATAAAGAAGGAAGAATTGTATCAAATTCAGATACATTAGTATCAATTAATAACTATGAAAGTCTAAAAGGTGTACCAGCTCTTATTACTGGTGTAAATAAAAATATAGAAGTGTAAATATTATACTTTTTGCTAAAAAAGGAAAAATATTGTATAATATTGAATCACAGGAGGGGTTTTATGGAAAAAGTAAATGATGCAAAATTAAAATCATTTTTAAAAAAGGAATCAGAAAGATTGGGAATAAGTATAAATAATGTTTATAATACATATTTTTCTAGAATTTTACTTAATAATATTAGTAATCATAACGAACATAATGAGGTAATTGTAAAAGGAAGTTTTGCTCAGTTAGTTCAACTAGGAAAAATAGTAAGACCAATAACAGATATTGATTTGGCTAGTAAGGAACCACATCATGATCCACTATTAATATTAATAAATGCAATGTGCGATGAAACAAACAATGTAGATTATATTTTAAGAGGTAAACCATTTACAACAAATACTGGAATAATAAAAATACCTATATCAGCAAAGTATGGTAAAATTAGTCATCCAATTGGTATTGATTATAGAGAAAATTATCCTTTTATATTTAAAAAAGAATCAAAAACAGTTCCTAAAATATTTGAAGGTGATGAAGAGTATAAAGTAATTGTGCCATCAATTGAAGAGATTCTTGCAGAAAAGTTATATATAATAATAAAGAAAAATAAACTTTATGATTTAAATACTAGAGTTAAAGACTTATATGATGTATATCAACTTCATGGTGGAAATTATGATTTAGATTTATTTTCATATTTTTTTGAAAAGATAATAGAGATGAGTTCGCACGTAAATAAAGATGATTTAACTACAGAATTTTTATCAAAAGATTTTGTGAATAAATATCAGGAGGAATGGGAACATAGTAAGAAAAAATATGAGTTTATGGATGGTGATATAGATTTAGAAGGTTCTGTATACTATGCAAGAGGTGTTCTTAGTGAACAAATTCAAAAGATTAAACAAGGAAAAAATAAAATATATTCATATAAAATAGATAATTAACGGTAAAGAATTCTTTATCGTTTCTTTATATTTTTACTAAAATATGGTATATTGTAGTTAAGTAAAAAAGGAGTAAATTTATGAGTAATGTTGGAATAATAGGTGGAGGAGTATCAGGTGTAATAAGCGCAATATATGCAAGTAAGAATGGTAATAAAGTAACTATTTTAGAAAAAAATAATGATATACTTAAGAAACTTTTAATAACAGGTAGTGGTAGATGTAATTACTTTAATAGTGATCAAAATATAAAACATTATCATTCTAAAAACGAAGAATATTTAAATGAAATTATTACAAAAGAAAATATAGATGAATTATGTTGCTTTTATGACAGTATTGGTATTGTTCCTAAAATAAAAGATGGTTATTATTATCCATATTCAAATATGGCAATAAGTGTTAAAAATGCACTTGTGACTGAAGTTTTAAAATCAAATATAAAATTAATATGTAATTATGATGTAAAAAGTGTAGACTATAAAAATAATGAGTTCATCATTAATAATGATAAGCATTTTGATAAACTTATAATAAGTACAGGTTCTAAAGCATATCCAAAAACAGGATCAGATGGATTTGGATATAGTTTTGTTAAAAAATTAGGACACACTATAAATGAAGTAAAACCAGCACTTGTAAGTTTATGTTCAGATGATAAAATATTAAATATAATTTCAGGAGTAAGAGCAAATGCTAAAATATCCTTATATTACTTTGATGAATTATTAAAAGAAGAAATAGGAGAAGTACAATTTGTTAAAAATGAAGTATCTGGAATTTGTACATTTAATTTAAGTTATTTAGTTACTAACAATAATAATGTAAGAATTAATTTTATGCCATTTATAAAAGTAGAAGAATATGATGATTTTATGCTTAAAAATAATAATAAAAGAGTAAAAGAAATATTAAATGGAATATTAAATCCAAAACTAATACTGGCTATAATTAAAAGATGTAATATAAATGAAGAAAAGTATTTTTATGAACTATCTAAAAAAGAAAAAGAGTTATTAAAAGAAAATTTAATTAGTTTTAGAATTGATATAAAAGGAAAAGGACCATTTGATAAAGCACAAATATGTATGGGCGGTGTACCATTAAATGAAATTGATATAAAAAGTATGAAATCAAAAATAAATGAAAATTTATATATAACAGGTGAAATGCTTGATGTAAATGGTGATTGTGGTGGATATAATTTAACATTTGCATTTATTTCTGGATATCTTTCAGGAAAGGATATAAAATGATTAGAGTAAGACAAGTAAAAGTAAATATAGATGATAATTCTTTAGAAAATATAAAAAAGTGTACAAGTAAAAAATTAAATATAAAAGATGAAGATATACATAATTTAAAAATAATTAAAGAGAGTATTGATGCTAGAGGAGAAGTAAGTTATATTTATGAAGTAGAAATAGAAACTAATTTAGAAAATAAACTACTTAAAAATAAAGATGTATATGTTCCAAAAGATGAAAGTTATAAATTTGAAATAACAGGGACTAAACAAATGAAAGAAAGACCTATAATTGTAGGAAGTGGTCCAGCGGGATTATTTTCAGCATATATGCTTTCTAAAAGCGGTTATAAGCCTATAATTATAGAAAGAGGAGAAAAAGTAGAAGATAGAGTAAAAACTATAGAAGACTTTTGGAAAACTGGTAAATTAAATAAAAATTCTAATGTACAATTTGGAGAAGGTGGCGCAGGCACTTTTTCTGATGGTAAATTAAATACACTTGTTAAAGATAAAAATTATAGAATGAAAAAAGTATTTGAGATATTTGTAGAGTGTGGGGCACCAAGTGATATACTATATAAAAATAAACCGCATATTGGTACTGATTTACTTAGAAATGTAATAATAAATATGAGAAATAAAATTATAGATATGGGTGGAACATTTTATTACAATTCTTGTCTTACAGATATAGTTTTAAATAATAATAAAGTAACAGAAATAGTTATAAATGGTAAAGAAAAAATGAAATGTGAAACACTTATTTTAGCATTAGGTCACAGTGCCAGAGATACATTTAAAATGCTTTATGAAAAAGGAATTAATATGATTCAAAAACCATTTGCGGTAGGGGTTAGAATAGAACATAAACAGGATATAATTAATAAATCACAATATGGAAAATATAGTAAGTTTTTACCTAATGCAGATTATAAATTAACTCATACTTGTACTGATGGGAGAGGAGTATATTCATTTTGTATGTGCCCTGGTGGATTTGTAGTAAATGCATCAAGTGAAGAAAATCATTTAGTAATTAATGGAATGAGTAATCACAAGAGAAATGAGGAAAACGCAAATAGTGCGATAGTTGTTCAAGTATCAAATAAAGATTTTGGTAATAATATATTTGATGGTATGAATTTTCAAAGACATTTAGAAGAAAAAGCATATAATATTGGTAATGGTTTAATTCCAGTTCAATTATTTTCAGATTATGAAAATAATACTATTTCAAAAGAATTTAAAAGCGTAAAACCAATATTTAAGGGTAATTATAAATTTGCTAATATAAATGATATATTTCCAGAATTTATAAATAATGATTTAAAAGAAGCAATTAATTATTTTAATAATAAAATAGATGGATTTAATAGTAGTGACGCTATTATCGCAGGTGTTGAAACAAGAACATCATCACCAATTAGAATAATAAGAGATGAAAATGGAATGAGTAATATAGATGGAATTTATCCTATAGGAGAAGGTGCGGGTTATTCTGGTGGAATAACAACTAGCGCAATGGATGGAATAAAAATTTCAGAATTAATTGCTAAAGTATATAAGAATTAATATTAATAAAATATTGATTCTTTTTTTATAAAAGTTAGTAAATTCATTGACAAACAAGTGTAAAAAATATATATTATTGATAAGTGTTAATCAGAGGGGTAAGTATATGACAATAGGTGTAAATTTAAAAGCAATAGTAAAAAATTATTCTTTATGTGAAAAGTTATTTAGAGAAGATTATAAAGACAATAATTATACAAAAGGAATATTGGATTTCTTTTCTAATATTGAAATAAATAGTGATATTATACATGATTTAAAAAGATTAAAAAAAGAGGGGAATAAAATAGATTTATATGTACCTAATTATTTAGTTTATGATAATGAAAAAATAATGAAAAAAGTTAAAAGATTATTAGAATTTGATAAGTTTTCTTTTGACACTATAAAAAAATATAATTCATTAGATGAATTAAAAAATGATAATATAGATTGTTTTGTTTCTGATTTTAATATTGGTGGACAAGGAATAATTTTACCATATGGGGTAATTAAATTAGATAGTTGTGATTATGAAAAGTTTGAATTAGTAAAAAAGGTTTATAACGCTAAGTATGATATTAATTTAAGAAAAATTAATGAACTTGAATACAATACTCAAAAAGCAAGAACTGGCATTCCATCTATAGATAAACCATGGAGAAAGTTTTATTCAGAAAAAGAAAAAAGTGTAGTTATGCCAAGAAAAACTATGTATGAATATTTAAAATGTGGTGCTGAAAAAATGTCCAAAAAAGTAGCTCTTGTTTATTATGGAAGAAAATTTACATATGAAGAGTTAATGAAAGAAATTGATAAGTATGCATCATCATTTATAAGTTATGGAATAAAAGAAGGTGATGTTGTATCAATATGTATGCCAAATGCACCAGAAGCTATTTTTATGGTATATGCTTTAAATAAAATAGGTGCGATTGCAAATATGATACATCCTTTAAAAAGTCCTAACGAAATAAAAGAATACGTAAATAAAGTTGATTCTAAAATGTTACTTGTTTTAGATACAACACTTCAAAATATAGAAGGTATAACAAATGAATTATGTACTAATAAAATAGTTTCAGTATCAGCTGGTAATTCAATGCCTTTATATATGAAACTTATATATGAAAAGTCTAAAAAATTAAATTTAACCAAAGAATATATTTCACTTAAAGATTTTGAAAAAACTGGAAAAAATATAAAAAATACACCACAAGCTGTTTATAAGGAAAATGCTGGTGCAGTAATAATGCATACTGGTGGTACAAGTGGCAAATCAAAGGCTGTTTTACTTACAAATGATAATCTTAATTCAATGGTTCATGCTCAAAGAGTAACAGCTAAAAACTTTGCTGAAGGTGATGTAATGCTTACAATAATGCCTGTATTCCATGGATTTGGATTATGTAGTTCTGTTCATATGCCTTTATCATATGGTGTATCAGTTGTTTTATGGCCAAAGTTTGAATCTAAAAAGTTAAAATCAATGTATGAAAAAAATAACGTTAATCACATGTTTGGAATACCAAAGTTATTTGAATGTTTAATAAAAGAAAATGTTGATCTAACTAATGCTGGATATCTTGTTTCAGGTGGGGAAAAAATTGAACAAAAAAGAGAACAAAAAATTAATAATGGGTTCTTGGAGAATGGTTCTAAATTTAACTTAAAAAAAGGTTATGGTTTAACAGAAGCAACAGCAGGTACAACTTTATCTGATGATTATAGTAATAGACTCGGAAGTATTGGAATACCACTTGTATGTAATGATTTTAAGGTAGTAAAACCAGGAACAGAAGAAGAACTAGGATATTATGAAAAAGGTGAATTTTGTATTTCAGGCCCAACTGTTATGAAGTGTTATTATAATGATGAAGAAGAAACTAAAAAAACATTAAGAAAACATTCTGATGGAAAAATATGGCTTCATACAGGTGATATGGGATATATGGATGAATCTGGACTTTTATATTATACAGATAGATTAACAAGAATGTATACATCTGGAGGGTTTAATGTATATCCACCACACATAGAAGAAGTTATTTTAAAATTAGATGAAATAGAATCATGTGCAGTAGTACCAATGAAACATCCAAGTAAAAATATTAAAGTGCCAAAAGTATATATAATTATGAAAAAAGGTTATGAATTTAATGAAGATTTATTAAACAAAATAAAAAATATTTGTTCTTTAAACCTTGATTTATATCATCAACCATTTAGTATTGAAAGTATAGATTCATTTCCAATAACAAATTTAGGGGAAAACATTGGTAAAGTAGATTATAAAAAATTAGAGGAAAATGCAAATGAAACAGTGAAGGTAAAAAAATTAGTAAAGTAATGGAGGTTTTTTATGGCAAATATAGCATTTGATGTTGATGGAGTAATGACAAATTTAGCAAAATTTCAATTAGATACTGGGAGAAAATATTTTGGTGAAGATTCAGTTAAGGATCCTACAAAATATGATGTAAAAGATATTTTTGACGTTAGTAAAGAAGAAAGAGAAAAATATTGGTTAAAATATATATGGCCATATTGTATAACTGAAGAAATGAGAAAAAACTTAAGTGAATTATCTAAAAAGTTAAAAGAAGATGGGCATAAAATTTATATAATAACTGGTAGAGTTCACACAACAGAAGATGGAATTAGAGGTAAATTGTTTAGGAAAATGCTTTTATCTTGGCTTAAAAAAAATGGTTTTGAATATGATGAAATCATTTATGTTAATGAAAACAATAGTGCAGAAGAAAAACTTAATGCATGTAAAGAAAATAATATTGATTTAATGATAGAAGATAAAACAGAAAATATTGAGGTAATCAAAGATGTATCAAGTGTAATATGTGTTAATGCAGAATATAATGAAAATGCAGATTTTGGTGACATTGTTAGAATAGATAATTTTGATAATGGTTATGAAGTAATTAATTCTGTTTTAGAAAAAGATAATAAAAGTTTTAAATTGTTATCTAATGAAGAGATGGATGAATTATCACAAGATGAATTAAAAAAATATTATGAAAAAATGAGAGAATATTATAAAAATAAACCATTAGATCCAAATTTAAAAAAACAAGAAAAAACATATCGAGTAACTAGTAAAGTTGGAATACCTTTATTTAAACTTGTTTTTAAACCTCATATGTTCGGCAAAGAAAATATACCAAAAGAAAAAACAAGTAATATTTATGTTAGTAATCATTTAGGTTCACTTGATCAATTTCCAATTATAAGTATGCTTGGACCTGATTCACCAATGCATTTTTTAGCGGCATCAACACTTTTAGGTTTAAAAAGAGCACTTCTTTATACAAAAACAGGTGCAATATTTGTAGATAGAAATGATTCACAAAGTAGAAAAGAATCAAAAGAAAAAATGATGCAGATATTATTAAACGGTGGTAATGTATTCTTATTTCCAGAAGGGACAAGAAATTATTTAAGAGAAGAACAAGCAAAAGAAATACTTGAAAAATATATAGACGATGATATTCAGTTTGAAGATTTTTATAAAAAAGTAAAAACGAATAAAACATCACAAGTAAATTATTTAGAAGAATTATTAAAAAATAATACAATAACAATAGAAGAATTTAATAAAAATATTTATGATGTTGATAATTTCTTAAAAGAACTAGTAAAAAATAAAAGAATAAATGAATCAGATTATTATGAAAATGTTTTCTTACCATTTAAATATGGTGCTGTCGCAATGGCAAAAGAAACAGGTGCAACAATTGTTCCATTTGCAGTAAATAATAATTACTTTACTTCTGATCCTCTTATAGTACGTGCTGGAAAACCAATGAAAGTAAATGTAGAAGATGATTTAGAAGAAAAAACTTCTGAACTTAGAGATGAAATAAAAACTATGGTTTGGGAAAATGTGGAATATGAGAAAACATTAAAATTAAGGAAATAAAATAAATAAGACAAAATTTAATAAAAAATTTGTCTTTTTTTATATAAAATATGTTATCATTATAATGGATGGAGGTAGATAAAATATGTATAGTTCATTATATTTTCAAATATGTAGTTTATTTTATATTGTATTACTTATGGTAATATTTTTCTCAAAAGACAAAATAAAAAGTAAAGAAAATAAAATATTTTCAATATTGATAGTTACAAATTTTATTGGATTATTACTTGATTTAGCAAGTACATATATAGCATTAACAGATTTGAACAATCCATTATTAAACTTTATATCAAAATTGTATTTGATTTATTTGTTAACTTGGATTTCGTTATTTACATTTTATACATTTGTTATATCATATAGTAAAAATAATAGTACGGAGTTTTCTAAAACTACAAAGTATAGAAATGTGAAACAGGTGTCACTTATTTTATATTTTGTAATGGCACTTTTATTATTAGTATTACCATTATATAACTTTAGCGAAAATGGAGTCATATATACATATGGACCAGGAGCTAATATTTCATATATAATTGGTGGTTTATTAGATGTTGTATCAGTAATTATGATTATTTCTAATATAAGAAGAGTAAAGAAAATAAAATATTTACCACTTATATTTTATATCGCAGCATCAGCATCAGTAATATTAATACAAAAACTTCAACCTGAAATACTTTTAGTAACTGCAGTTGAATCATTTGTTACATTCTTACTTTACTTTACAATTGAAAACCCTGATGTTAAATTAATTGAACAACTTAATTTAGTTAAAGAACAAGCAGAAAGAGCAAACAGAGCAAAAACAGAATTTTTAAGTAGTATGTCACATGAAATAAGAACACCACTAAATGCTATTGTTGGATTTAGTAATTCATTAAGTGATAACAAAAATATACCAGATGAAGCAAAATCAGATGTAAAAGATATATTAGTTGCGTCAGATAGTTTACTAGAAATAGTAAATGGTGTACTTGATATTTCAAAAATTGAAGCAAATAAAATAGAAATAGTAAAAAAAGAATATGATACTAAAAAGATGTTTGATGAACTTGCAAAATTAACAAAAGTTAGAATAGGTGATAAACCAATTGATTTTATAACTAAGTTTGATGAAACTTTACCTAGAGTATTATATGGAGATCAAACAAGAACAAAACAAGTAATATTAAATATTTTAACGAATGCTGCTAAATATACAGATAAGGGTAAAATTATATTTAATGTTCAGTCAGTAGTTAAAGATAATGTATGTAGAATGATTATATCTGTAGAAGATACTGGCCGTGGAATAAAGAAAGATAGTATAAATAAATTATTTACTAAGTTTGAAAGATTAGATGAAGAAAATAATACAACAATAGAAGGAACAGGTCTTGGACTTGCAATTACAAAAAAATTATTAGAGATGATGCATGGTAAAATTGTTGTACAAAGTGAATATGGAAAAGGGTCTAAATTTACTATATCTTTAGATCAAAGAATTGTAAAAAATCCAACTATTAAATTAGATGATGAAAAGATTGATGATATAGAAATTATTGATTTATCTTCTAAAAAAGTATTAGTTGTAGATGATAATAAATTAAACATAAAAGTTGCAACTAGATTATTATCACCATACAATGTAGAAGTAGTATCGGCTGAATCAGGTATGGATTCAATTGAAATACTTAAAAAAGATAAAAAGATTGACCTTGTTCTTATGGATGATATGATGCCAAAAATGAGTGGTACAGAAACATTAAAAGAAATAAAGAAAAACAATCTATATGATGGACCTATAATTGTTCTTACTGCAAATGCACTTACTGGTATGAGAGAGAAATATATTGAACATGGGTTTACAGATTATTTATCAAAACCAATAGAAAAATCAGAATTAAATAGAATTTTAAAAACTTATTTGACAAAATAATATAGAAGTATGCTATAATCATAATAGGAAAGGATTGTAGATATGGACAGAAGTTATTTAGAAGGAAATGGCGTAGATGTAAATGCTGGGCTTGAATTGCTTGGTGATATGGATATGTATAACGAAACAATGGGTGATTTTTTAGAAGAAATAAATGAAAAATTACCAAAACTTGTTGAATACAAAAATAACAATGATATGCCAAATTATGCTATCATTGTTCATTCAATAAAAAGTGATTCAAAATATTTAGGATTTACTAAACTTGCAGAACTTGCGTATAATCATGAGATGAAAAGTAAAGCAAATGATACATCTTATGTTAATGCAAACTATGATGAATTACAAAAAGAAATTGATCGTATAATTAAAATTATTAAAGAATATTTGGGATAATTGGAGGTATTTAAATTTATGGGCGAAAATTTAGTTTTAATGCCGGATGTTAGAGAACAAACTATTCTTGTGGTAGATGATTCAAACATTACAAGAAGTTTGATTGAAAGAGTTTATAAAGATCAATATAAAATTCTTATGGCATCAAATGGAAGAGAGGCTATTGATATAGTGGATACTATGCCAGAAGGTGTTATAGTAGCAATTTTACTTGATTTAAACATGCCGGATCTTGATGGCTTTGCAGTGCTTGATCACTTCAAAGAAAAAGATTTATTTAATAAGATACCAGTATCGATAATTACTGGTGATAGTACGAAGGAAACTATAAATAGATGTTTATCATATAATATAGTTGACATATTAATTAAACCATTTAGCGGATTTGATATTGAAAGAGTAGTCGCAAAAATGGTAAAATAGATTTAAAGGAGGAAAGAAGTATGAAAAAAACAACAGTAACAGGTTTAGAAGAAAAATGGGAAGTATTCCTAGTTTATATTATAGGAATTTTAGGATTTATATTTTCATTCATGAAATATGATTATCTATCAAAAAATATTAAGTTTCAATATAGACAAGCAGGTACAATATGGCTTGTAAATATGGTATTTTCAATTGCTAAGATAATTTTAGCATATACAATTAATATTGCGTTTATTAGTTATATATTCAATATGCTTTCACTTGTACTTTGGGTATTCTCAATTATAACTATTGTAAAAGCATTTAGTAATGAAACATATGAAATCCCTGTAATCGCAGATTTATCTAAAAAGATATTTGGAGAAGAGTAGAATTATCTACTTTTTTTATTTTGTAAAGTAATTATATATTTATTGACACCTTTGATTACTAAGTTGTATACTTTAAGTATAGTAGGAGAGTAATATGAAGAAAAAAGGATTTACATTAATAGAATTATTAGCGGTATTAATATTAATTTCTATTATTGTGGTAATTTCAATGCCAAAGATTCTTAATGTAATAGAGCAAAGTAAGATAAAAGCATATGAACAAAGTGCAAATGGTATTTCTGATGCAGCAAAATTCAAACAAAATTCAGAGTTTTCTAAAAACGGTGAATTTACAAGTGATTATTCATTTGCCGGTGGAAATTACACCGATGAAAGTGAAAAATTACCATTTAAGGGAGATACACCATACTCAGGAATGTTACATTTAAATAAAAACGGTGAAACAGCATTAGCATTTGTTTTTAAAGATAATAAAAAATATTATTGTGTTACAAAGAATTATAGTGATAAAAAATCTAGTGGTACAAAAATAAAAACTGGTAATGATTGTTCTATAACTTTACCAGAAGGGCTTGTACTTTTAGCTGAAATAGATGATGTGGAAGAATTTGTTCAAGTAGAAGATTCTAATCCAGGAATTATTTGTGGTGATGAAAAAAAAGAAAATTATGATAATTTAAGTGAATGTCATATAAAAAGCGTCGAAGATTTTGCTAAATTATCTTCTCTTGTTAATTCTGGCAAAGATTTTAATGGAAAAACTGTTATTTTAGATAATAATATTGATTTTAATAATGACTTATCTTATATTAATCCAAATAGTACAAACTTTGGTGATTTTAATGAAGATGGAATTGTTCAAAATATAAAAAAAGAAGTGACAGAGAGTTATGGATTTAAACCTATTGGAAATTATTCTAAAAATTTTAAAGGAAAATTTTTAGGAAATAATAATAAAATTAAAGGCATTTATATAAATAGAACTGAACAAGATTATGTGGGATTATTTGGCTTAATTTCAGGTGATATAAAAAATATATCTATTGATTCATCTAACGTAACAGGAAAAAATTATGTTGGCACTATTGCAGGTAAATTATCTGGAAAAAATAGTAATGGTTTTACTGTAAATAATTTAAAGGTTTCTGGTGTGGATAGTGTTGGTTCTATTTTTGGTAATGCAACTAAGATTTCTGCTGTTTATGCAGATAATGTTAATGTGAATGGTATAAAGAATATTGGTGGAATTATTGGAAATGGAGGATATTCAGTATATTCTGATAGTATAGTAATGAAAAATTCTACAGTGACAGGGACAACATATACAAAAAATATAAGTGGTGGAGAATATGGTTCATCTAGAAATTATTTATTATTAAATGTAAAGTTAAACAATGAAGATGTATCTAATTCAACATCTAAAATGTTAGAAGATATAAATGGGTTAGAGGCAGCAGGAATAGATACATATGTTGGTGGAGATAATGATAATGATGGTTTTTATTTTGATTATAATAAGAAAAATAAAATTGTAATAAAAAATGTAGAAGATAATCCAATTCTTGGACTTACAAACGGTACAGGAACAAAAATAGATCCATATATAATATCAAATGAAGAAGACTGGAAAAAGGCAACTGCAATGTTAACTAATACAACATATTATTTTAAACTAACAAAAGATTTAGATTTTTCAAATAAAAAGTTTTATATGTTTGGAAGTAAATCAATTCCATTTAAAGGAATATTAGATGGAAATAATAAAAAGATATTATCAGTAACATTAAATCTAGAAAAAAGTAGTTATATTGGTTTATCTGGATCTATAAATGGTGGAATTATAAAGAATATAAATATAGATAAATTTAATATTAAAGCGGATACATATGTAGGTGCACTAGCAGGAGAACAAAGAACAGATGCAAATGCACCAGTAAATGTAACAAATTCAAATGTAAGTGGTAACTCACATGTTGGAGGAGTATATGGAGCCGCAAGATTTGTATCATATGTAGTAACAGATAATATAAATGTAGAAGGTACAACATCTGTCGGTGGAATAGTTGGTGAAGGCGGATACTCAAAATATACAAGTAATGCAATAATGAAGAATTCTACGGTAACAGGTACAACTAATACAAAAATAATAAGCGGTGGACAATATGGTTCATCCAAAAATTATTTATTACTAAATGTAAAGTTAAACGATGAAGATGCATCTAATTCAACTTTACAAATGCTTGAAGATATAAATGGACTTGAAGCTGCAGGAATAGATACATATATAGGTGGAGATAACGATGGCTCAGGTTATTATTTTGATTACAATGATCAAAATAAAATAGTAATAAAAAATACAGAAGATAATCCAATCATCGGTCTTACAAATGGAATAGGAACAAAAGATGATCCATATTTAATATCAAATGAAGAAGACTGGAAAGAAGCAACATCAATGATAAATAATACAACATACTATTTTAAACTTACAAAAAATTTAGATTTTTCAAATAAGAAGTTCTATATGTTTGGAAGTAAAACAACTCCATTTAATGGAATACTAGATGGGAATAATAAAAAAATATCATCAGTAACATTAAATTTAGAAAAAAGTAGTTATATAGGTTTATCTGGATATGCAAGTAATGGAGTTATAAAAAATATAAATATAGATAAGTTTATTGTTAAAGGAGACTCATACGTAGGAACATTAACAGGAGAACAAAGAGTAGATATAAATGCATCTGTAAATGTAACTAATTCAAATGTAAGCGGTAATTCGTATGTTGGAGGAGTATATGGAGCTGCAAGAACGCTATCATATGTGACAATAGATAATGTAAATGTAAAAGGTGATACGTCGGTAGGTGGAATAGTTGGCAATGTTGGATCTTCAAAATATACAAGTAATACAGTAATGAAGAATTCTATGGTAACAGGAACGACGTACACAAAAGCAATAAATGGTGGACAATATGGTTCATCTAGAAACTATTTATTATTAAATATAAAACTAAATAATGAAGATGTATCTAATTCAACAACTGACACAATTAATGATATTAATACTTATGAAGTTGCAGGAATAGATACATATATAGGTGGAGATAATGATAATACTGGATATTATTTTGATTATAATGATCAAAATAAAATAGTAATAAAAAATACAGAAGATAATCCAATTGCTCATCTTACAATTGGAACAGGTACGAAAGAAGATCCTTATTTAATATCAAATGAAGAAGACTGGAAAAAGGCATCGGCAACACCAACGACAAGTGATACATATTTTAAACTAACAAAAGATTTAGATTTTTCAAATAAAAAATTCTATATGTTAGGAAGTAAAAATAATGAATTTAAGGGAACTTTAGATGGAAATGGTAAAAAAATATCAAATATAACGATTGATGTTCCAAAAAATTCTGGATTTGATTATGTCGGAATTATTGGAAAAGGTGGTTCAGCATATGGTATTAATTTAAATAATATAAAAGTTACTGGTTATAATTATGTTGGTGCTTTATTTGGTAGTACAAGAGGAACAGTTAGGGATATATATGCAAGTAATTTAAATGTTTCTGGAAATAATTATATTGGTGGAATAGGTGGAGATATAAATACTAATTCTCCAAGACCAACAAGTATGATTATATCTGCAAATGTAGAAGGAAATAGTTATGTAGGAATTACAACTGGTTCATCATATTTGGGAATTGAGCAAATTGCTATTATTGGTGGATCTGTTAAAGGAAGCAGCTATGTAGGAAGATTAAGTGGTAATACAGTAAGCTGGAATGATACATATGCACTTGAAACAATACCAAACGGAAATGGTGGAAAAGATTGCTGGAAAACAATACCAAGTGATGCTAATTTATCAGATTTGTCTATATATAAAAATATGAATATTGATACAAGTTTAACAGGAGATACAGACGGTGTTGGATACTATTTTGATGTTGATAAAAATGGTAATATTTTTGTTACAAAATAGTAAAGTTTAAAAAGTAAAAGGAGAGTAATATGAAGAAAAAAGGATTTACATTAATAGAATTATTGGCGGTAATAGTAATACTTGGAATAATAACTGTAATAGCAGTACCAAAAGTATTAGATATTATAAATAAATCAAAAGAAAGTGCGTCAAATAGTAGTATTAAACTTGTAAAAGATGCAATTAAAACACAAGTTGCATCAAGTGATTTAACAGGTCCAGTATTTACAAAAGAAACAGATGGATGTTATTTATTCAATTTTGATGATCAAACAAGTGGTAATGCAAAAGCACTTGAAATAAAAAATAAAGATAAAGTAACAGGAAGTATCAAATATTGTAATGGTGACTTTCAAGGAAAAATTTATTTTGATAGGAAAGTCCCAAAACCAGAATCGTTCTCGTCTGATAGTTGGGAGACAATAGTGGAAAATGTTAAAATTGGGAATTTTTCGAAATATAATGTTGGTGATACAAAAGAAGTAGATATGGGTGAATTTGGTGTTCATACTCTTAGAATAGCAAATACATCAACACCAGACGAATGTAAAACAGAAGAATTTAGTGAGACAGCGTGTGGGTTTGTTTTAGAATTTGCAGATGTAATTACGTCAAAAATTATGAATTCTGGTATGACAGCAACAGGTGGATGGCCTAATATGGAACTTAGAACATATATTAATGATACTATATATAATTCACTACCAGATGAATTAAAATCATTGGTAATAGATACGAAGGTTATTTCAAATCATGGAAAAAAGGAAACAGAAAATTTTATTTCTATTGATAAAATGTATTTGCTATCTTCTGCCGAAATATGGAAAAATGGAATAAGTGATGATACAGCTAATAGTGTGACAAGACAACTTGACTATTATAGTAAAGTGGGTGTGTCAACCGTTAATTCAAATAATGGTGATTTTCTATTAAAAAAATATAATAACTCAAATTCTGTTTGGTTACTTAGAACATTAAATTCAACTTGGGATGATGTATTTTATGGTGTTCATTTTTGCAGTGGATGTGGTTCATACAATTGTAATGTATATAAAGATCAATATGGTGTATCACCAGCATTCCGTATAGGACAAAATTAATTTATAGAGATAATTTAATAAAATTTTCTCTTTTTTTATAATAAGAACATTTTATGAGTATTAAAATATACTATTTTATGATATAATTAAGTAGGTGATAAAATGAAAGTAGTAATATCCGCAGGGGGTACAGGAGGACATATTTATCCTGCTCTTGCAATAATAGACAAAATAAAGGAAAAAGAACCTAATAGTGAGTTTTTATATATAGGAACAACAAATAGGATGGAAAAAGACATTATACCTGAAAAAGGTATTCCATACTTTGGCATAAATGTATCAGGTTTAAGCAGAAAATTAACATTTAAAAATTTTAAATCAATCGCAAATTTTATAAAAGGAATAAGTAAATGTAAAAAAGAAATTAAAAAATTTAATCCAGATATAGTAATTGGTGCGGGAGGTTATGTAACTGCACCTGTTATTATTGCGGCTAAAAAATCAGGATACAAGACTTTAGTACATGAACAAAATAGTATATTAGGACTATCAAATAAGATACTTTTAAAATATACAGATACATTATGTACTTCTTTTGAAACTATGAAAGTAGATAATGTTAAATGTGTATATACAGGTAATCCAGCAAGTGAAAGTATAATTTCTAAAAAGCCATATGATAAAAAAGAGTTTGGTTTAAGTAAAAGTAAAAAATTAGTACTTATTGTAATGGGATCACTAGGTTCTTCAACAGTAAATGAAGTATTAAAAGGTGCATTAAATAAATTTGATAAAAAATATGAAGTTGTTATAGTAACTGGTAAAAATTATTATGAAGAATTTAATAAATTAGAAAGAGGAAAAAATGTATTTGTTTTCCCATATATTGATGATTTATCAAGACTTATGAAGGTAACAGATGTTTTAGTAACAAGAGCGGGTGCAACTACACTTAGTGAAATAATGGTTACAAAAACACCATCTATTTTAGTACCAAGTCCTTATGTTACTGAAAATCATCAGTTTAAAAATGCTATGTATTTAGTAGATAAAAATGCAGGAGTACTATTAGAAGAAAAAGATTTAACATGTGAATCTTTAGTAAATAAAATTAATGAATTAATAAATGATCCAAATAAATGTTTAGATATAAAAGATAATTTAGAAAATATAGGAAAAAAGAATAGTGCTACCCTAATATATAATGAGATAAAGGAGCTTACAAATGACAAATAATAATATTGCTGATCTTCAAAATATGGATTTAGGTAAAATGTTAATAGATGAAGATTTAAGCAAATATACAACATATAAAGTTGGTGGGAAAGCAAAAGTTTTAGTATTTCCTGAAAACAAAGAAAAGTTATTAGAACTTTTAAAATATATAAAAGAAAATAATATAAAATATTTTGTAATGGGAAATGGTTCAAATTTACTTATTTCGTCTAAAGTGTTTGATGGAGTTGTTATTAAATTAAATAAGTTAAATAATGTTCAAATATATGATAATGAAGTATATGTAGAAGCAGGTTATCCATTAATTAAATTATGTATGTTATGTGCGGATAATAATTTAGGTAATTTAGAATTTGCATCTGGAATACCCGCATGCATAGGCGGTGCGATATGCTCTAATGCAGGTGCATATAAAATGGAAATGAGTGACATAGTAGAAAGTGTAACTGCGATAGATAAAGATTTAAATATAGTAACTTTATTAAAAGATGATTTAAAATTTGCTTATAGAGAGAGTATTTTTAAAGAAGATAAAAGTTATATAATTATTTCTGCAATGTTAAAATTAGAATACAAAGATAAAAGTGAAATATTAGAAATAATGGAATCTAGAAAGCAAAGAAGACTAGAATCCCAACCTTTAGAATATCCATCTGCGGGTAGTGTATTTAGAAACCCTGACGCTGCTCCATCTGGAAAATTAATAGAAGATGCTGGACTTAAAGGATATACTATAGGTGGTGCAAAAGTATCTGAAAAGCATGCAAATTTTATAATTAATTATAATAATGCAACTAGTGAAGATATAAAAAAATTAATAGATTTCGTAAGAAGTAAAGTAAAGGAAAAATATAATATAGAATTAAAAAGCGAACAAGAGTTAATAAATTGGGAGTGATTTGTGGTGGCAAAAAAGAAAAAACGAAAGAAAAAAATAAAAGTTTTTAGAGTTTTTCTTGTACTTGTAGTGATTACGCTACTAGTTCTTTTAGTCATGTTTTTAGGAAAAGTAAAAGTAAGAGGTTTTTATATTAGTGGTAATACATATTATGATGATCAAAAAATATTAAATATTACTGGACTAGATAAATATCCATCATTTCTTTTAACAAATTCATATACTGTTAACTCAAAGATAAAAGATGAAAAATTAATAAATAATATTAAAATTAAAAAAACTTTAGATGGTAAATTTAAGGTTATAGTTACAGAAAATAAAATATTATTTTATGATAGTAATAAAAATAAATCAGTAATAACAGATGGTTCATTAATTGATTATTATTATGAATATTCACCAGTATTAGTAAATGAAATAGGTGATAAGAAAATATATAAGAAATTTTTGAAAAAATTTAATTTGGTTGATAAAGATACACTTTTAAATATTTCTGAAATAAAATATGAACCAAATGATATTGATAAAGAGAGATTTTTATTATCAATGAATGATGGTAATTATGTGTATGTTACTATGAGTAAGTTTAGTGCTATAAATAATTATTTAGAGATATCTAAAACATTAGGAGAAAAAAATGGTATTCTATATTTAGATTATGGTAATTATTTTGTTCCTAAAGAGTAAAATCTCTTTTTTTTTTCAAAAAAATATAGTATAATAAAGTTATTATAGAGGAGAGTATATATGAAGAAGATATTTTCATCAATAGATATTGGTTCTGATTCTATAAAGATTGTTGTATGTGAATACTTTCAAAATAAATTAAATGTACTCGCATCAACTAAAAGAAAATCAGATGGAATTAGAAATGGTATTATAGTTGACTCAGTAAAAGCAAAAGAATCTATTAAAAATGCAATAAAAGAAATTGATTTATCACTAGGAGTTAGAGTTGATAAGGCTATTATAAATGTTCCTATGTATGATGCTGAATATATGATTAATGAAGGAAGCACAACAATAACAAACGAAGAAAGAGTAGTAACAGGAACAGATATGGTTAATGCACTTCAAGGGTCAATATATAATAAAATTCCAAAATCAAGGGAACTTGTAACAATACAACCAATTAAATATAATGTTGATAATGAAAAAAAGGACTTATATAATCCTAGAAGAATTAGAGCAGATAAATTATATGTTACTTCAATGAGTACAACACTTCCTAAGAAGAATATATATGTAGTTATATCTATACTTCAAGAATTAGGTATAGAAGTAATTGATATATTATTTGGTATTATTGGTGATTATTATGAGTTTAAAACTAAAGAAATGGAAAATAGTGTTTGTGGAGTAATTAATATTGGGTCTGATACTATTGAAACAGCTGTATTTAAGGGTGGAATCATATTTAACTCAAATACTATAAAAACAGGATCTGCAAGTATTGATACAGAAATATCGTATATATATAATGTTAATCCTAAACAAGCAGAAAAAATAAAAGAAACATTTGCAATTGCTCATAAAGAGTTTGCAAGTAAGACAGATGTATATGAAATTAATAATAAACTTGGTATTAAAACAAAAATTAACCAATATGAAATTAGTGATGTGGTTAATTCTAAGTTAAGGGAAATGCTAGAAATTGCAAAAAAAAGCCTAAATGACTTAACAAAAAAGGAAATAAGTTATATAATAATATCAGGTGGAATAGTTAATATGCCTGGCTTTGACATTTTAGCTAAAGAAATAATTGGTGACAAAGCCGCTATAAATATGATCAAAACAATAGGTGTTCGTGATGAATCTTATTCACAAGCACTGGGAATGATAAAATATTTTATTGACAAACTTAGTATTAGAGGGAAAGAATATACGATGTTTGATGATGAAAAATATTTAGATTTGGTAGAAAACAAGAAAAATAATATAAATAATGGTAATACATCAGTGTTTGGTAGGTTATTCGGTTATTTATTTGACAATAAGGAGGACTAATTTATGTTAGAAATTGATCAATTAGCAAAAATAAAAGTAATAGGTGTTGGTGGTGGAGGAAATAATGCTGTTAATCGAATGATTGAACAAGGACTTCAAGGTGTTGACTTTATAGTTGCAAACACTGATTTACAAGTATTAAATAGTTCAAAAGCACAAGTTAAAATTCAACTTGGTTCAACAGGACTTGGTGCAGGTGCTGATCCAGATGTTGGAAGAGAAGCAGCACTTGAATCAAAAGATAGCATTGTTGAAGTATTAAAAGGTGCTGATATGGTATTTGTAACATGTGGTATGGGAGGAGGAACTGGTACAGGAGCTGCTCCAATAATTGCTGAAATTGCACAAGAACTTGGTGCATTAACAGTAGGTATTGTTACTAAACCATTCTCATTTGAAGGAAGAAAAAGAACAGAACATGCACTAGCAGGACTTGAAGCATTAAAAGAACATGTTGATACATTAATAGTAATACCTAATGATAGATTAAGAGATATAATAGATAAATCAACTCCAATGCTTGATGCATTTAAAGAAGTTGATAATGTACTTAGATTAGGTGTTCAATCTGTATCTGACTTAATTGCAGTAACAGGACTTGTAAACCTAGACTTCGCGGATGTTAAGACAGTTATGGAAAATAAAGGAGATGCACTTATTGGTATAGGATGTGCAACAGGTCCTAATAGAGCTGTTGAAGCAGCTAAACAATCAGTAAGTAGTCCACTTCTTGAAAAAGATATTAGAGGAGCAACTGATGCTATTATCAATATAACTGGTGGTAAGAACTTAAGTTTGTTTGAGGTTGAAGATGCTGTACAAGTGGTAAGAGAAGCTGCTGGTACTGATATTAATACTATATTTGGTGCTGTTATTAATGAAGCTCTTGATGAAGATATAGTTGTAACAGTAATCGCAACTGGATTTGATAAAGTAGGTGAACCACTTACAAATACTCCTAATACAATGAGTACACAAGTTATTGATATGATTGATGATGACGATGATGATTCATCTGATGATGATATATATGATATTCCAGAATTTTTGAGAAATAGAAGAAGTTTATAAATGCTAAAATCAAACTGAAAAAGTTTGATTTTTTTGTTATAAAATATAAAAAATATCAAAAAGTAAAATTCAAAATAGGTAAAAGTGAAAAAGCAATAGAAAAATGTAAGAGAAAGTTAATGAAAAAACATTAACTTTTTTTACATATTAAATATAAAAATATAGAAAACTATATTTAGGTGAATATATATGAATAATGAAGAAAATAGTAAACTTATTAAATCAATATTAAAAATATTATTATTAATTTTTATTATGATTTTTATTTATATATTACTAATGATTAATAAAGAACTTAAAATAACAAACATTATTATTACTATAATAAAAATATCTTCTCCATTATTTTTTGGAATATTAATAGCGTATTTATTAGATCCTATTATAGTTAAAATGGAAAAAAAGAATATTAAAAGAGTATATGCATCACTAATATTATTTATATTAATAATTATTATAATATCTTTTATAATGTACTTTTTATTTCCAAGATTAGTTCTTCAAATAAAAGATATTGGTGAATCTGTTCCAGAACTTGTTGACAAAGTAAATATATTTATTAATAATATTATTTCAAAATTTTCAAGTAATAGTGATTTTAAAATAAACATTAAATATGAAATATCATGTATATTAAAGAAAATTACAACTGATTTTCCAAGAAATTGTTTAAGTATATTTTCTAGTGCTATATCATCTATATCGTGTTCAGCATTATCATTAATAGTAGGATTTTATATACTTTTAGATTATGATAAAATAAAAGAAAATATATATATACTTTTACCTAAAAAATACAGAAGAAGACTTAAAAGATTATTTAAAGATATTAATAAAGATTTATTTAGTTTTATAAAAGGAACATTAATATTAACTATAATCGTATTTGTTATTTCATTAATATTATTTTCATGTTTTAAGTTAAAAGCACCAATATTTTTTGCATTATTTAATTCAGTTATGAATATAATTCCTTATATTGGACCTATTATTGGAGGAGTTCCAATAGTAATAATCGCATTTACTCAAAGTAATCAAGTAGGAATATTTATTCTAGTATCTATATTAATTATACAAACACTTGATAATTTTATATTTCAACCTATAGTAATGGGTAAAACAATGAGTCTTCATCCTGTAACAATATTAATTGGCTTATTGATATTTGAATATTTTTTTGGTATAATTGGAATGTGTATAACTGTTCCTCTATTAGCAGTTATGAAAAGAATTATATTATATCTTGATAAAAGGTATAAAATATTTAATTTTGATAAGTTAAAAACTAATGAAAGTAAAAAGTAATTAATAAAAAATTATAGAGAGTTAGTGTTTGGTGGAAGCTAATATTTTAAGTTAATGAAAGCGCTGTTACTGGAAGTTGCATTTATATGCCGGTTTTAAAAATCGTTAAAATAATTAAGTAAATAAAAGGATGGTACCGTGCATATGCACTCCTTAATAGGTAATGTACTATCCTTTTTTTGTATATGTGGAGGTGTTTTATGATAATAGCAATTGATGGACCTGCTGGAAGTGGGAAAGGAACTATCGCAAGTTTAGTTTCAAAAAAATTAAATTTAGTTAATATTGATACAGGAGCAACTTATAGATGTGTTGCGCTTGAAATGTTAAAAGAAGGAGTAAGCTTAGAAGAAACTGATAAAATTATAGAAATATCAAAAAATGTTGATATAAATTTAACAGAAGACTCTAGAGTATTTTTAAATAAAGAAGAAGTAACTGATAGAATTAGAGAAAAGGATGTTACTAAAATAGTGTCACAAGTATCAAGCATAGAAAAGGTTAGAGAAAACTTAGTAGCTCTTCAAAGAAATATGGCTAAAGGTAAAAATGTAATAATGGAAGGTAGAGATATTACAACAGTAGTATTTCCAAATGCTGATTTTAAATTTTACCTTGATGCATCTTTAGATGAAAGAGTAAAAAGAAGGCTTGAACAAAATAAAGAAAAAGGTATTGATATGAGTGAAAGTGAAATAAGAGATAATATTGCTAAAAGAGATTATAATGATATGCATAAAAAAGTTGGAGCATTAAAGAAAACAGATGATCAAATATATATCGATACTAGTAATATGACTATAGATGAAGTAGTAAATAAAATAGTAAATATTGTGAAAGAAGGCAATTAAAATGAATATAAGAGATAAATATATAGAATTTTTTGTAAGTAAAGGACATAAACAAATACCTAGTGCGCCAGTTGTACCAGAAAATGATCCATCAGTATTATTTAATACTGCAGGTATGCAGCCACTTGTACCATATTTAATGGGGGAAGTTCATCCATATGGAACAAGACTTTGTGATTATCAAAAATGTATTAGAACAAATGACTTAGATGAAGTTGGAGATGTAACTCATCATACATTCTTTGAAATGCTTGGTAACTGGTCTTTAGGTGATTACTTTAAAAAAGAAAGTATAGAATATAGTTTTGAATTTTTAACTAAGGTACTTAATATTCCAATTGAAAGACTTGCAGTTACTGTATTTAAAGGTAATAATGTATTAGAAGAAGATATTGAAAGTGAAAATTATTGGTTAAGTCATGGAATAAAACAAGAAAGAATAGCAAAAACTAGTGAAGATAATTTCTGGAGTGCAGGAGAAGTTGGACCATGTGGAACAGATACTGAAATATTTTATTTTAGAAGTGATGATGAAATTCCAGAAACTTTTGATCCAGAAGACGATAGATGGGTTGAAATATGGAATAATGTATTTATGCAATATGAAAGAAAAGAAGATGGATCTTTAGTAGTACTTCCTAAGAAAAATGTTGATACAGGTATGGGACTTGAAAGAATAACAGCAGTACTTGAAGGAGTTAATGATAACTATGAATCAAGTATATGGAAAGGCACTATAAAGAAGATAGAAGAAATATCAGGCAAAAGTTATTATGGTAATGAAAAAGCATTTAGAATAATTGCTGATCATATTAAAGCAGCAGTATTTATTTCAAGTGATCCAGCAGGTATTAAACCAAGTAATACAGATCAAGGTTATATACTTAGAAGATTAATTAGAAGAGCAATTAGATATGCAAAAATGATAGATATAGATATTAATAGTAACTGGGAAAGTGAAATTGCTAAAAATATAATAGATGAATATAAAAAATATTATAGTGAATTAAGTACAAATGAAAATGTAGTTATGGAAGTACTTAAAAATGAAAAAATTAAATTTAATCGTACACTTGAAAAGGGACTTAGAGAGTTTGAAAAAATTGTTAAAAATTTAAATGAAAATGAAATAAATAAAGATTTAGCATTTAAATTATATGATACTTATGGTTTCCCAATTGAACTTACTTTAGAACTTGCAAAAGAAAGAGGTCTTACTGTAGATGAAAAAGGTTTCTATGAAAAATTTAAAGCACATCAAGAATTATCTAGAACAGCATCTGCTGGTAAGTTTAAAGGTGGACTTGCTGGTAACAGTGAAATAGAAACTAAATATCATACAGCAACTCATCTTCTTAATGCAGCATTAAAAGTAGTTATTAATAAAGATGTACACCAAAAAGGATCTAATATAACTGATGAAAGAATGCGTTTTGATTTTTCTTGTGATCATAAATTAACAGATGAAGAAAAGAAAGCAGTAGAAGATTTAGTTAATAAATGGATAGATGAGGGTCTACCTGTAACTAAAAAAGAAATGAGTAAAGAAGAAGCTATTAAATCAGGCGCTGAATGTATGTTTATTGAGAAATATCCTGACATTGTAACAGTTTATAGTATTGGAGATGTTTCAAAAGAATTATGCGGAGGACCACATGTTAATAACACAAGTGAACTTGGTCATTTTAAGATAAAAAAAGAAGAAGCAAGTTCTGCTGGTGTTAGAAGAATTAAGGCTATATTAGAGGAGAAATAAATGAAAAGTAAGAAGAATAAAAAGAAGAGTAAATTTAAAAAAATATTTATATTACCTATAGTAGTTATAGTGCTTGTAATTATTTCATGTATTTACTGTTATATATGTACGACTCCAGTAAGTAAAAAGAGTGATAAAGTAACATTTGAAATAACATCAGGTTCTACAATAAAAGATATAGCAACTACTCTTAAAGATGAGGAATTAATTAGAAATTATTACTTTTTCTTAGCGTATGTAAAAATAAATAAAGTAAGTGGTATTCAGGCTGGTGATTATTCTCTTGATAAAAATATGAGTTTAAAAGAAATAACTGATATTCTAAAAAAAGGAAGTAATGTTACTAACAAAGAAATAACTATAACTTTTAAAGAAGGAAAAACAATGAGATCAATTGCTAAAACAATAAATGAAAATACTACTAATAGTTATGAAGACGTATTTGAAGCATTATCAGATAATGATTATATTAAAACATTAATCAATAAATATTGGTTTTTAGATGATGTTATATTAGATAGTAATATATATTATCCTTTAGAAGGTTATTTAGCACCTGATACATATAATTTTAAAGTAAATGCTAGTGTAGAAGATATATTTGAAAAGATGTTAGATCAAACAAATAAAATATTAACTGAATACAAAAGTGGAATTGAATCATCTAATTTTAAGATTCATCAAATATTAACACTTGCTTCAATGGTTGAAAGTGAAGGTGTTTCATTAGAAGATAGAAAAAATATTGCTGGAGTATTTATAAATAGATTAAATAAAAATATGGCATTAGGTAGTGATGTAACAACGTATTATGCATCAAAAATAGAACTAGGTGAAAGAGATCTTTATGTTTCTGAAATAAATAGTGATAATCCATATAATACTAGAAGTGCAAAAAATGTTGGTAAACTTCCAGTAGGTCCAATATGTAATCCTAGTAAAGGTGCGATTGAAGCTGTTATAAGTTACACACCAAATGATTATTTATATTTCGTTGCAGATAAAAATATGAAAGTATATTTTACTAAAACAGATGCAGAACATAATAAGAAAATACAAGAACTAAAAAAACAAGGTTTATGGTTTGAATATTAAAATTAACTTCGGTTAATTTTTTTCTTAAAAAGGTTTCTTTTATTAATGGTTTTATGCTATAATTTAAAGTAGGAGTGATAACATATGTTCGAATATATAAACGGAAAAGTAACTATAATTGAAAGTGGATATATAGTAATAGATAATAATGGTATTGGATATAAAATATTTGTAGGAAGTCCATATTCATTTAATATAGATGAAGAATATAAAGTATATTTATATCAAAATATTAGGGAAGATGAAAATACTTTATTTGGATTTAAAACAAAAGAAGAAAGAGATATGTTTTTGAAACTAATTAATGTTAAAGGACTTGGTCCTAAGATGGCTCTTCCTATGCTTGCTGCTGGAAAAGTAGAAGGAATTGTTGATGCAATAGAAAGAGAAAATATACTTTATTTAAAGAAATTTCCTAAGATTGGCGATAAAGTAGCAAGACAAATTATACTTGATTTAAAAGGTAAACTTGTAAATAAAGAAGAATCATCTAAAGTAAATGAAGAACTTGTTTTAGCACTTAATGCATTAGGATATAAAAATTCTGATATAAATAAAGTTGTTAAAAATGTACCAAGTAATTTAAAAATAGAAGATCAAATAAAAGAAGCATTAAAATTATTATTAAAATAAAGGAGGCAAAATAAATGGATAGAGTACAAGATGCAGAAAAAACAGAAGAAGATAATTATGAATTATCACTAAGACCTAAATATTTAAGAGAATATATTGGCCAAAAGGATGTTAAAGAAAATATTGATGTTTTTATTAAGGCTGCTAAATTAAGAGATGAACCACTAGATCATACTTTACTTTATGGTCCTCCTGGACTTGGTAAAACAACACTTGCATTTATAATTGCAAATGAACTAGGTAGTAATATAAAAACATCTAGTGGACCCGCAATTGAAAAGACTGGTGATTTAGCTGCAGTACTTTCAAGTTTAGAGCCTGGTGATGTACTTTTTATAGATGAAATTCATAGAATGCCAAGAGTAGTAGAAGAAGTACTTTATTCTGCTATGGAAGATTTTACACTTGATATAATCATAGGAAACGATGGTTCATCTAGAAGTATAAAAATAGATTTACCACCTTTTACTTTAGTTGGAGCAACTACTAGAGTTGGAGATTTAACTTCACCACTAAGAGATAGATTTGGTATTATATCAAAACTTGAATACTATACAATTGAAGATTTATGTAATATTATTAAAAGAACAGCAGATGTATTTGAAGTTGGAATTGAGGAGGCTGCTGCACTTGAACTTGCTAAAAGAGCAAGAGGTACACCAAGAATTGCCAATCGCCTTTTAAAAAGGGTTAGAGATTTTGCCTTAGTTGAAGGACTTGGAACAATAACACTTGATATAACTAAAAAATCATTAGATAGATTAAAAGTTGACTCTGAAGGACTAGATGACACAGATCATAACTTATTAAAATCAATTATATATAAATTTAATGGAGGACCAGTTGGAATAGATGCATTAGCCGCATCTATTGGTGAAGAAGCCTCTACAATAGAAGATGTATATGAACCATATTTACTTCAAAATGGTTTCTTAAAAAGAACTAACAGGGGTAGAGTTGTAACAGAAAAAGCATATAAACATCTTGGAATTGATTATCAAAAAAGTATGTTTGATTAAGAGTTTTATATAGAAAACTCTTTTACTATGTGTTATAATACTATGAAAAAAGGAGATTAATCAATTTATGGGCAAAGTAATAGCATTTAATAGAAATCCTAGATATGATGATAGAATTGTAGAATTTTTTGAAAAATTAGGGGAGTTTTATACTCGTAATAGAAGCGATATTAAAAAAAATGAGAAAATGAGAAATCTATTTATAGAATTTTTTAATGCAAATCGCAATTACTCTCTAAAAAAATGGAAATTAGATGGTGAAGAATTTTTTGAAAAGTTTGATAAAGTAACATATAGTGATAATCCTGAAACTAAATTAGTTAAAGAACTTATATATACAAACCTTTACCATGCATCTAAACATGTTTTTCCTTCTTTAACTATTAGTGATATGTCACTTTTGATTAAAATAAGAAGTAAATATATTGATTTGAGTGAATATAAAACAAAAAAATTAATAGATAAGATTGCTAACCCATTTGATAAAGAACAATTAGATTTATTAAGTGAAGAAGAAAAAGAAAAATATTTAATGGATTATATTGATAGTATAAAAGAAAAAGAAAGCCCCAAAAAAGAAAAATATGAAGCTAATTTTCAAGATATAGAAAAATATTATATAAATAAAGCTTATGATTATTTAGATTATGTTGGAGTAGATACAGAAAAATTTAATGATGAAAAGGTTTTAAATACTGTTCTTAAAATACGTAGAATAGAAAAATATAATAACATAGATAAGCGTAAATTTTTGGAAGTTTCAAGAACTATAAGATATATATCACTTACTGATGAACAAGAATTTACTGACATTGCTAATTTGATAAATTTATTCTTGGTTTATAAAAATAAAGTAAGAGGATTAATTGTTAATGATATACTTAAAATATTAGTAATAATGAAAAAGAATAAAATAGAAGAATTATCTGAAGCAATAAAAAAATATGAATTAGAGAAATGAGGTAGTAAAATGAAAACAGATGACTTTGATTATTATTTACCAGAAGAGTTAATAGCACAAACTCCAATAAAAGAAAGAGATCATTCAAGACTTTTAGTACTTGATAAAAAAACTGGTGAAATTACACATGAAAGATTTGATCATATAATAAATTATTTAAATAAGGGTGATGTACTTGTTATAAATAATACGAAAGTAATACCTGCTAGAATAATTGGTACTAAAGAAGAAACAGGAGCAGTTATTGAAGTACTTATGCTAAAAGATCTTGGTTCTGATGAGTGGGAATGCTTATGTAAACCAGCTAAAAGAGTAAAAGAAGGAACTATTATTAAATTCTCTGATGATTTAAAAGTAGAATGCACTAAAGTATTAGATGAAGGTATTAGACATTTTAAATTTATATATGATGGAATACTTTTAGAAATATTGGATAGATTAGGAGAAATGCCACTTCCACCATATATACATGAAAAGTTAGAAGATAAGAATAGATATCAAACAGTATATGCTAAAGAAGAAGGTAGTGCAGCAGCACCTACCGCAGGTCTTCATTTTACAAAAGAATTACTTGAAAAAATCAAAGAAAAGGGTATTGATATAGAAGAGATTACTCTTCATGTTGGACTTGGTACATTTAGACCTGTACAAGTAGAAGATGTAACTAAACATAAAATGCATAGTGAATTTTATATGATGAGTAAAGAAACTGCTGAAAATCTTAATAAAGCCAAAAAAGAGGGAAGAAGAATAATTGCAGTTGGTACAACATCAACAAGAACATTAGAAACAATAATGAATTTGTATGGTGAATTTAAAGCATGTTCTGGATGGACAGAAATATTTATATATCCTGGGTTTGAATTTAAAGGAATTGATGCATTAATTACAAATTTTCATTTACCAAAATCAACACTTGTTATGCTTGTAAGTGCTTTTGCAGGTAAAGAAAAAATAATGAATGCATATAATGAGGCAGTTAAAAATAAATATAGATTCTTTTCGTTTGGTGATTCAATGTTTATAAAATAAAAAATTAGGATTTTTTTCCTAATTTTTTTATTAGTGCATAACTATTTGATTTATTAAATCTTTTTGCAAATTCTCTTTCGAAATCAATTAATTCGGTATCATAAAATCCAAATTGTTCTGTAATAATTGTTTCAGTTTTAAAACTATCATTACTTCTCATATATATTTTTAAGCACTTTAAGTTTGGATCTACTGTTTCTATTAATAATGCAATCGCTTCTTCAGGAGTATATTTCTTATTTTTTTCAATGTCATTTGTTATATGCATTAAAATATTATAATATACAGGACCAATTTTTTCATTACCTATATATCTATCTTTTAATTCATTTGCGTCATCAATAAGTTCATTTCTTCTATCATCAGATAATTTGTCAAAACTTTCAAAATTTCTATTAAAGTAATAAAACTTTGATTTAACTTTTATTTTAAGTGAAGGATATTTATGACACATTATTTTAAAGTTTTCCATATATTTCTCCTTTTAATTATTTTTCGGTTTAAATGCTAATGCCTTAGGATTAGATTTATTAAATCTTTTCGCATATGCTAGTTCATAATCAATAAGTTTTTGATCATAAAATCCTAATTCTTTTGTAGATTTACTTTCTATTTCAAAATCAGTTTTACCTGATAAAAATATTTTTGTTAACTTTAATGTTGGATCAATTGTTTCAATTAATAAAGCAATTGCTTCATAAGGAGTATATTTTTTATAATTAAGTATATCTTTATCTAATTTATTTAAAATTATATAATAATTTGGACAAAGCGCATTATTTTCTTTACAATATTTTTCTTGAAGTTCTATAGCTTCTTTTTTTAATTCATCTCTTCTTTCAATAGTTAATTCATTAAATCCATCAAAAGAACCTGTTAGGTAGTAAAATTGATTTTTTGAACCATTTTTAAAAGCTTCATATTGAAATAATAAATTGTCAGTATTATAATCAATTGATCTTCTTGCTCTATATCTTGCTTTAATCATATAAATGACACTTCCTTTTCATTAATGCCACATATTATATAATAACTATTAAAAAAAGTCAAAATTTGTGTTATAATTCTTTTGAGGTGCATTATGAAAATTAAATACGAATTATTAAAAACAGAAAAAAATACAAAAGCAAGAAATGGAATATTACATACAAATCATGGATCATATGAAACACCGATATTTATGCCGGTTGGAACACTTGCAAATGTTAAAACACTTGTTCCAGAAGAATTAAAAGAAATGCATAGTGCAGTAATATTATCTAATACATATCATTTATGGCTTAGACCTGGTGAAGATATAGTATCAAAAGCAGGGGGACTTCATAAATTTATGAACTATGATGGACCAATATTGACTGATTCAGGTGGATTTCAAGTATTCTCGCTTGCAAAACCAAAAAATATTAGTGAAGAAGGAGTTAAATTTAAAAGTCATATAGATGGAAGAGAATTATTTTTAACACCAGAAAAAAGTATTGGAATACAAAACAAATTAGATAGTGATATTGCAATGAGTTTTGATGAATGTCCACCAGCAAGTGCAGACTATAAATATATGAAAAATAGTATTGAAAGAACACTTAGATGGGCAAAAAGAGGAAAAGATGTACATAGTAATGAAAATCAATCATTATTTGGTATTATCCAAGGTGGTGCATATGAAGATTTAAGAAAATTTTCGGCAACAGAAACTGTTAAACTTGATTTTGACGGATATAGTATTGGTGGAGTTGCGAATGATAATGAATCAAAAGAAGATATGTATAAAGCAATAGATTATTCAATTCCATATATACCAGAAAATAAGCCTAGATATTTAATGGGTGTTGGAGAACCAGTCGATATTATAGAGGGCGTTATTAGAGGAATTGATATGTTTGACTGCGTTCTTCCAACTAGAATTGCAAGACATGGTAATGCCTTTACAAGAGATGGTAAAATGAATCTTAGAAATTTAAAATTCAGAGAAGATTTTACTCCTATTGAAAGTGACTGTGATTGTTATACATGTAAACACTATACTAGAGCATATATTAGACATTTATTAGTTGCGAATGAACAACTTGCGGGTAGATTACTTTCTATACATAATATTAGATTTTTAATAAGACTTACAGAAGATTTAAGAGAAGCAATTAAAAATGATAATATATTAGAATATAAAGAAGAATTTTTAAGTAGATATGAAAAAAATAAGAAATAAATCTTATTTTTTTTGTTTCTTAAAGTTAATTCCAATCATACTAGAAAGTACTAAAGTAACTATAGTAATTAAATAATAAATAATTTCTTTTATATTAATTTTATATTTAAATAATAAAGATAATCCTAAGAATATAACAATTGTAATAAAAGCCATTTTGAGTCCTTCAAGCCATCCTTTTTTATTACTTAATCTTCCAATTCTAATACCAGTTAAAACAAATATAAGAATAAAACTTATTATTTTTAAAGCATTATTAAATGAAGTACTTGTAATATTGAAATAATAAAGAATAGTATATATTAAAGTAAAAATTAGAATTAGAATAAATTCGTAAACAGTAGTTTTTAAATATTTCATATTAATCACCTAGTAAATATTATTCGTTTTGAATAAATTTTATACATTTAATCATAATAAAAATAGGTGATAATATGATTTGGACAATTATTTTTAGAACAGTACTATTTTATTTTTTAGTTGTAATAGCATATAAAATAATGGGAAAGAGAGAAGTAGGAGAACTTGGTGTATTTGATTTTATTATATCAATGCTTATATCACAATTAATCGCAATATGTATTGAAAATTATAAAGATCCAATATGGTTTGTAATTGTACCAACATTAATACTAGTTTTATTTCAAATAATATTTTCATTTTTATCATTAAAAAGTAATAAGTTTAGAGATATATTAGATGGAAAAGAAAGTGTAATAATATCAAATGGTAAATTAAATTTTAGTGAAATGAAAAAACAAAAATATAATTTAAATGATTTATTACTTCAACTACGCGATAAAGGAATAAGAACAATAGAAGAAGTAGATTATGCAATATTAGAAACAAATGGTAAATTATCAGTATTTCAAAAACAAGATGATAATAATAATGTTTTTCCATTACCATTAGTACTTGATGGTGTAATAGAAGAAAATAATTTAAAATTTATTAATAAAACAAGAAAATGGTTAAATAATGAATTAAATAAAAAGAAAATAAATCTTGATAATATTTTTTATGCTTTTTATAAAGATGATGATATATATGTAATAGAAAACGAAAATTAATTTCGTTTTTTTATATGTTTATTATATAATGTTAATATTAGTTGACAAATTTCAAAGTTAAAATGCTTGAATGCAACTTATATATTTTTTATAATGAACTTGAAATGAGGTGAAAGTATGTCTTTAGGAGAAAGACTATTAGATTTAAGAAAAAAGAAAGGGTTATCACAAGAAGAAATCGCAGGATTATTAGATGTATCAAGACAAACAGTAAGTAAATGGGAAACAGATCAAAGTACACCAGATTTTGATAAAATTATTCCTATTTGTAAGTTATATGAAATAGATGCGAATGAATTATTAACAGGTGAAAAAAGTAGTGTAAAAACACCTAGCGATAATAGAAAAAGTGCGAAAACAATAAGTTTATCAATAGTTCTTTATATACTATCTACTGTATGGATTATTTTTGCAACAGCAACATTAAATAAACCAATACTTGGTGTATGTATATTTTTAATAATAATTGCACTAGCAACTGGATTTCTCATTTATAATGCCATCTTAAATAAAAAAGAGAAAAAACAAAAAACAAGAGAAGAGAAATTAGTAAGTCAAATAAATGAAATAATAACAATATTTATACTTGTTATATATTTTATTGTAAGTTTTACAACTATGGCTTGGCATATTACTTGGATTTTATTCATAATAAATGTATTAATTGAAGAAATAGTTAAATTGATTTTTTCTTTAAAAGGAGGTAAATAATGAAAAATAATAAAGTATTAACAATTATTTTGATATGTATATGTTCTATTTTTACTATTTTATTATCTATATTTTTAGTAGTATCAATAAAAGATAAAAATAAATTTACATTTAATTTTGATTTTCTTAAAAAAGGAGAAAGTAATAATTTAATATATAATGAAAGTTTTGATGATATAAATAAAAATGTTAATATTAAAGTTTCTTCATCAAATATTTATATAAAACATTCGAGTGATAATAAAACAACATTAAAAATGTATGGAAGTGAAAAATCAAAAGATGATTTAAAAGTAACAAACGAAGAAGATTTAAATATAAATGTTGAATCAAAAGGATGCATTGGTTTTTGTTTTAATAATGAAGTAGATAAAGTTATATTATATTTACCAGAAACATTTGATAAAAAAATAAATATTGAAAATTCTTATGGAGATGCAAAAATAGAAAAATTTGAAAATGTTATATTAAACGCAAAAATATCATCGGGTGATATTAATGTAGATACTGTAAAAGAAATTAATATAGATAATGATTATGGGGATGTTTTTATAAAGAAAGTTGAAACTGCTAAAATTAATGCTAGTGCGGGAGATATAAAAATTAATGAAGTAAATAATATAAATGCGGATAATAACTATGGAGACATAAAAATTAAAAATGTATATAATTATATAAATTTAAATTGTGATTGTGGTGATATAAAAATAAATAATGCCACTTTAAATAAAAATTCAGTAATTAAAGATGATTATGGTGATATTACTATTTCAAATATTAAAAATGTATATATTGATTCAAAAACAGATTATGGAGATAATGATATAAATAATAATGATAGAAAATCAGATGTAGTTTTAAAGATTAAAAACAATTGCGGAGATATAAAAGTTAATTAATTTGACTTTTATATCTTTTTTGAATATAATATAGTTCGTTTGAAAAAAGGGTGATATTATGAAAGAAAACTTAATAAATTTAAAAAATCAATTAATTGAAAGCCAAAAAAATAACAGTGAACCAGGATATGTTTTTGTTAATGTAAATGATTCACTAGTAAATGGTGATACACATTATAGTGAGGAATATTATAACAATATGATTGTACCTGCGAATATAGCGGCATACAAAGTTATAAAATATTATGAGAGTCAACTTGAGAATCATAAAAAATTAAAACAAACTACTTCAGATAAAGTAGATTTAGAAATAGGTATAGAAGTAGTTGTCAAAGGTAAGACATATGAGGCTGAAAAAAGAAAACATTATAAATATGAAGATATGGTTGTAATTGCGCCATATGCATTTACAGACTTAGGTCCAAAAGAAGATAGAATATATTTAGAAGATGTAATCGTTCCAGAAGAAGAAAGAGTAAAAACGCCATATATGGCAGTTAATTACGAAGAATTTTTTAAAGAAATGAAAGATTATGGATATGATTTTGGTGCTTCAACATATGTTGATTTACTTACAAGATTTAAAAACTCAGAATATATATATGATATATGGGATGATAAAATTTTAAATCCATCATTAAGTATTGAAGCAAGTAAACAAAAGAAATTAATGTAGTTCTAAACTATAAGAAATATTCATTTATATTATTAGGTGATAATAGTGGATATTTTCTATAGTTTTTTTATTACTTCTTTAGCAGGCTTAGCAACTATGTTAGGTACATCTGTAATATTTTTTTCATCAAAAAATAAAGATAAAATAATTACTTCTTCATTATCTTTTGCATCGGGTGTTATGGTATGTGTTTCACTCTTAGATTTAATGCCAGAATCATTAAATATGCTTAATAATAACTTAAACTTATTTTTAAGTATTATATTATTTTTAATATTTTTGTGTATTGGCGTTCTAACATCTATGGCAATAGATAAATATTTACCAGAAACAAAAGAAAATACAAAACTATATAGAGTTGGAATAATATCTATGCTTGCGATTATATTTCATAATATTCCAGAAGGTATCGCAACATTTATGGCATCAAGTATGGATAAAACACTAGGAATAAGTTTAGCAATTGCAATAGCTATGCATAATTTACCAGAAGGAATAAGTATTGCAGTACCAATTTATTATTCTACAAATAAAAAATCAAAGGCATTTATTTATACATTTATATCAGCTATTTCAGAACCATTTGGTGCATTAATAGCGTTTATCTTTCTAAAAAACTTTGTAAATGATATATTCATGGGATTATTATTTTCTTTTATTGCTGGAATAATGATACATATATCATTTTATGAATTACTTCCAGAATCTAAAAGATATAAAAACTATAAACTAACATCCATATTCTTTATTATTGGAATTATATTTATGTGTATTAATTTATTTTTATTTTAAAAATAATGTCGATTAAAACTAGTATTAATTTAAGAATTATCCTCGTAATATTTTTTAGGAGGAATAAGAATGAATAATTATTTTAATAGTGGACTAAATGATGAAGAAGTAATTAAATCTAGGAAAAAATATGGTAGTAATAGTATTGCAGAAAAAAAACAAAACAAATTTATAGACTTTTTACTTGATGCACTAGCAGATCCAATAATAAAAATACTACTAATAGCGCTTGCGATAAAACTGATATTCTTATTTAAAGACTTTGATTTATTTGAAACTCTTGGAATAGTGATTGCTATATTTGTCGCAACATTTATATCATCACTTTCAGAATATGGTTCAGAAAAAGCATTTAATAAAATGCAAGAAGATGCATCTAAAATAAAATGTAAAGTAAAAAGAAATGGAAAAATAGTAGAAGAAAAAATAGATGATATAGTTGTAAATGATATTGTTTTTTTAGAACCAGGTGATATGATTCCTGCGGATGGTTATATAATTGATGGAGAAATAAGTGTTGATGAATCATCACTTACTGGTGAAAGTGCTGAAGTATATAAATATAAAGTAGATGGAGATATTACTGATAAAAATAGGGTGTTTAGAGGAACAGTTGTATATTCTAAAAGAGCATGCTTTAAAGTAGATAAAGTTGGAGTTAATACTATGTATGGTGAAATTGCAGAAGAATTAAAAGAAAAGACGGAAGATTCACCTTTAAAATTAAGACTTGCAGCCTTAGCTAAAACAATAAGTAAAATAGGTTATATTAGTTCATTTGTTGCTGCTTTTTCATATCTTTTTGCAGTCTTTGTAATTCAAAATAATTTTGATATAAATTTAATAAGAGAAGATATAGTAAATATTCCATTTTTATTTAAAAACTTATTATATGCGCTTACATTATGTGTAACTATAATAGTAGTCGCAGTTCCTGAAGGACTTCCAATGATGATTACTTTAGTATTATCTACTAATATGAAAAAAATGCTTAAAGATAATGTTTTAGTTAGAAAATTAACAGGAATTGAAACATCTGGATCACTTAATATTTTATTTACTGATAAGACAGGTACACTTACAAAAGGAAAGCTAGAAGTAACAAGCGTAATACTTGGTAATTTAAAAGAATATAATGAAGAATTTGAAATGCTAAATAATAAAAAATATCATGATTTATTTTCTCTGAGTGTTGTTTGTAATAATGATAGTAACTATGATTCAGAAAAAGATGAAATATTTGGAGGTAATATAACAGATAGAGCACTTTTATCATTTGTTCAAAATAAAAAAAGTGCTGTAAGAAGGGTAGATAGTATTCCATTTGATAGTAAAAATAAATATGCGGGAGTTAAAATAGACAATAAATATAAAATAAATTTGGTAAAAGGCGCACCAGAAAAATTACTTGACTATTGTAAGTATTATGTTGATGAGTTTGGTGAAAGAAAAGAATTTAAAAATAAAGATAAAGTAAAAGAAAAAATAGAATCATTAACAAGTAAAGGGATAAGAGTTTTAGTTCTTATTACAAATAATAATTTAGATTTAAAAAACTTTAGAAATTCATCTTTAGTTGGAGTAGTATGTTTAAAAGATGAAATAAGAAAAGAAGCAGTATCAGGTATTAAACTTATGAAAGACGCTTCAATACAAACTGTTATGATAACAGGTGATAATAAAAAAACTGCGATTAATATCGCAAACGAATTATCATTAATTGAAAAAAGTACAGATATTGCACTTACTTCAGATGAATTAAATAGTATGACAGATGAAGAAATAAGAAAGATTTTACCTAATTTAAGAGTAGTTGCAAGAGCACTCCCAAAAGATAAAAGTAAACTTGTAAAAATTGCTAAAATGAATAATTTAGTTGTTGGTATGACAGGGGATGGAGTAAATGATGCTCCAGCACTTAAAAAAGCAGATGTTGGTTTTTCTATGGGAAGTGGAACAGAAGTTGCTAAAGAAGCAAGTGATATTGTAATACTTGATGATAATTTTTTATCAATATCAAAAGCAGTACTTTATGGTAGAACAATATTTAAAAGTATAAGAAAGTTCTTAATTGTACAACTTACAATAAACATGTGTGCTGTTTTTATATCTGTAATATGTCCATTTATAGGAATAGATACACCAGTAACTGTTATTCAAATGCTTTGGATTAATATGATTATGGATACACTTGCAGGACTTGCATTTGCATTTGAGCCACCACTTATTGACTATATGAAAGAAAAACCTAAAAAGAAAAATGAGTCAATAATAAATAGATATATGATTAGTGAAATTGCTGTAACAAGTATTTATTCTAGCTTCTTATGTTTATTTTTCTTAAAATCAGATTTTATAAATTCATTATTTAGAACAAGTGCAAATAATGCATATATAATGAGTGCTTTCTTTGGATTATTTATATTTATAGATATATTTAATAGTTTTTCAGCAAGAACATCAAGAATTAATATTTTTTCAAATATTGAAAAAAATAAAACATTTATACTAATTATGGCATTTATTACAATTGTTCAAATAATTTTAATTTATTTTGGTGGTACTATGTTTAGAACAAAATCACTTACTTTATTTGAATTTTTAGTAATGCTTATACTTGCTATAACTGTTATTCCAGTAGACTCATTTAGAAAATTTATATATAAGAAAAAATATGGTACTGAGAATGTATAAAATATCTTTAAATAATAATAAAAATATTATATAATCATCTTAGAGGTAGGTGATTTGTTTGAAAGAAATAAGTAAAAATTATTCAAAAAGAATAGATACAAGGGACGAACTTTTAGAAAGGTTAAATTTATATAAAGGAATATTATCCGATCATGTAGTTGAATATTTAAATTCTATAATAGAACTTGATTTTTCTGTTTTAAAAGAATATTTAAGTATCGAAGAAATAAATGCTTTATCTGAACTTGATATATATAAAAGAGCAGCAATATATAATATATACAATAGAGCATTAAAAACAGTTCAAAAGAATAGTGAAAAACTTAGAATTTATGGTAATGAATATGGGGTTCCTGGCTTAAATATTTTTATGCCATTAAAAGCAAAGAATGCTAGAGTTTTTTCGTATAATTACGGTGAAAGCCCTAAAATAAGAGAAAAAGTACCAGAAGGTTATACTACTAAAAATTTAGGTAATATATCTTTATATCAAGTACTTGAAAATGATAGCCTAAGACAAATAGAACTTGAAAGAATAATGAAAAAACTTGAAAATTTATATGATGAAAGCAAGAATTTATCTTTTTTAGAAAAAAAGAATGCTGCTTATGTATTCGCACTTATTCAAGAAATAGAACGATATGAAAGAATGTTTACAGAACTAGATAGTAGACATGGTTTAACAGATGAAGAAAAAGTTATGATGGAAACAACTAATATAATTCATGATGCATTTTTAGATGATTATTCATTATCACATAAGAAATTTGATGATGAAAGTAAAACATATAATAAAAAATCAGAAAGTAAAATGGAAAAAACACTAGTTAAGAAAATGCCTAACTTAATAGTTAAAGATAATATTAAATATTTATAATTGACTTTCATTAATAATTATTGTATATTTAAACTGTAATTTTTTGTTAAAGGAAAGGAGGGTGAATGCTATGAGATTACAAGAAATAAACAAATTAATAAAATCAAAATGGGCATTTCATACTTCCTTATTTTTTAACGTATAAAAAATCTCTTTTTTGAAAAGCCCATTTGTAATGGGTTTTTATTATGCATGAAAGGGAGTGTTTTTATGAAAAAACAAAAAAAGAAAAATTTAAGTAAAATATTAGTATATTTTAAAGATTATAAATATATATACATACTATGTTTTTTAATTATGTTAATAACTGATTTTGGTATAGTTATATATGGAGGATTAATTGGTGATGCAACGCAAAGTTTAATTAATAAAAAGATAGATAATGCAGTTAAATTACTTGTTTTATATTTTATAATTGTTATAGTTAATAATCTTTTAAATAGATTTAGGGAATATTTATCAAGAAAATCACAAATAAAAATATCTAGAAAAATAGGTTATGATACATATAATAAGGCAATGAAATTGCCAGCATATGCTTATGAAGAAATGTCATCAGGTGAAATAATAAATAGAATAACAAATGATACAGAAACGATTGTTGGAAGTATTGATGAACTTATGGATATTTTAGCGTATGTATTTGCGGCATCTGTACTTCTTATATATATTTATATAAATTCTTACTTACTTGGTATTGAAATAACTATATTTTTGATATTATTTAGTTTTGTAACAGGATATTTTCAGAAGAAACTTAAAACTATAAAAAAAGATAAGAAAAAGGTAATTGATGAATATACATCTTTAACAAACGAATCTATAAGAGGATATAGAGAAATTAAGACACTAGGTATTATAAAAAATATACAAAATGATGTTTCTAGTATTATTAAATCTTTATTAAATAAATCCATCAAAGAAAATAATATAATTGTTGTATCAAATTTAGTATCACAAATATTTAGAGGTATGCTTGAAGTTGGAGTATTTTTAACATGTGCTATTCTTATTGGTAAAGATAAATTATCTATTTCGTTTTTTATAGCAATGACTTATTATATTTATCAATATACATATATAATTCAAGCAGTAACTGATTTTGGAAAAAGATATCAAGAATTAGATGTTTCTATGTCTAGAATAAATGAAATTTTATTTAATGAAAAATATGAAGATGTTAAATATGGTAATAATACATTAGATAATATTAAAGGAATCATTAAATTTAATAATGTTTCATTTAGTTATCCAAATGAAAAAGAAATATTAAATAATTTTAATATTACATTTGAGCCTAATAAAAAAATTGCAATTGTAGGCTCATCAGGAGAAGGGAAATCCACTTTATTCAATTTAATAACTAGACTTTTTGATCCAACAAGTGGAACAATAACTTTAGATGATGTTGACATAAAAGATTTAACTGAAGAATCATTAAGAAAAAGTATATCAATAATAAGACAAGAACCATTTATTTTTAATAGAACTATTTTAGAAAATTTTAAATTAATTGATCCAAAGGTAACTTTAAAAGAAGTAAAAAAATATTGCAAAATGGCGTGTATTGATGAATATATTGAGTCTTTGCCTAAAAAATATGACACTATTTTAGGAGAAGGCGGAGTAAATTTATCAGGAGGTCAAAAACAAAGACTTTCAATCGCAAGAACATTACTTAAAAAATCTAAAGTAATATTATTTGATGAAGCAACAAGTGCACTTGATAATGAATCACAAAGGTATATTAAAGATTCAATTGATGCTTTAGCACATAATCATACAGTTTTAATAGTGGCTCATAGATTATCAACTATTGTTGATGCTGATATTATATATGTAATAAAAAATGGTGAAGTTTTTGATCATGGCACACATGAATATTTAATGAAAAATTGTGAATTTTATCAAAATTTATATACAACTGAGGATAAAGCAATAAAATAATATAATTTATTTTATATTTTACTAATGTGTGAATTGACAAACATATGTGTTTTGTGTTAAAATTCTATTGTTTGTAAAGCCTCTTGGCTCTACAACCGCACTAATAAGGTTTAAGTAAGCTTAGAGTAAGCACCTTAAAGGGCGAGTCTTAGAATATTAAAGAAGGAGGTACTAATATGAAAGCAATAATTGAAACTGGTGGAAAACAATATACTGTTACTGAAGGAACTGAAATTTATGTTGAAAAAGTAACTGGTGAAGCTGGAGATACTGTAACATTTGACAAAGTATTAATGTTAGATGGTAAAGTTGGTATGCCATATGTTGAAAACGCTAAGGTTGTTGGTGAAATTGTTAAACAAGGTAAACAAAAGAAAGTTGTAATTTTCAAATACAATGCTAAGAAAAATTACCATAAAACTCAAGGTCATAGACAACCATATACTAAAATTGTTATTAAATCAATTAAATAGTTAGGTATAAAATGATAAAAGTTGAAATAGAAAATAATAAAATAGAAATAAAAGGACATGCTAATTATGATGATTACGGAAAAGATATCGTTTGTGCATCAGTTAGTTCAATAGTAATAACAACAATTAATGCTATTATAGAATTTGATCCTGAATCTATTTATTATGAAGATTTAAATAATAGAATTTTAATTGAAAAACTAAAAGATGATGATATTACTAATAAACTTATTAATAATATGATAGAACTTTTAGAAGAACTTGAAAAAAGTTATAAAGATAATATAAAAATAATAAGGAGGTAAACTATGTTAAAAATGGTTTTAGATATACAAAGATTTGCCCACGTTAAAGCACAAGGTTCAACTCACAATGGTCGTGATAGTGCTGGTAGAAGATTAGGCGCTAAAGCAGCAGATGGTGAATTTGTTAGTGGTGGATCAATTATTTACCGTCAAAGAGGAACTAAAATTTATCCAGGTCACAATGTAGGAATGGGTGTTGATCATACATTATATGCTAAAGTTGCTGGATATGTTAAATTCGAACGTAAAGGTAGAGATAAAAAACAAGTTAGTGTTTATGAAGAAAAATAATATCATCTTAGGGTGATATTTTTTTATTTAAAATTTAAATATGTGAAAGTATTCTTGAATATGTAAGTAAAAAATATTATAATATGGATGTGGTAAAGAAATACGGAGAAACTATATGAAAAAATAGATGTACAAAAACTTATTGATAATAAGAAAATAGAATTATATAAAGAAAAACCAAAAGAAGGAGAATTCTTTGGAATAATCACAAACGTTGAGTGCTTTGCTCCATATTATTCTGACAAGTCATCATATATTTATGAAGGTAATATTTTTGATAATGGTCAAGCATATGTGTGATAATTTTTGATAGACAAGGTAAAAGAGATAAATAAGTATAATTAAAAAATCATGTGGAGCTATTGATTTTATTATATAAATAATGAAATTAACTAGTTTTGCCTTATATTTGAGTGTTCTTTATTTAAGGTTCACTCTTTTATTTATATTTTAACTTGTTATAATATTGGGTCGATTTTATAATTATATTGAAGAAAATACAGGGAGGTGAAATGAATTGAAAAAATCTGAAATAATTGAAACAATTACAACTATAAAAGGATTAACAAAGGCAGATGTAACAAAAGTATTTGAAGCAACATTTAATTTAATTAAAGAAGAATTAGTTAAAGAAAATGATGTAGCAGTATTAGGATTTGGAACTTTCATAAAATCAGAAAGAGCAGCAAGAACTGGTAGAAATCCACAAACTGGAGAAACTATTCAAATATCTGCTAGTAAGTCAGTAAGTTTTAAAGCATCTAAAACTTTAAAAAATGAAATGAATAAATAATATATGGAATATCACTATATGTGATATTTTTTCTTTTTTATGTAAAAATGGCTTGAATTATTTTATATTAGAGTTAACATACAACACGATGATAGGAGGGAATTAAAAAAATGAGTTCAGATTATATAAAAGTAGCAAGAAAGAATATACATAAAATGAGAAAATATTATGATACAATTATATTAGCAGAATGTGTAAAAAAAACTATGAATTATTAAATAATAAATATGATGGTGTTACAGGGAGCGATGGTTATTCTTATTTTAAAAAAGCAGAAAAATATGATGAAACGGAAAAAGGAGAATTAATTAAGAATGCTCTTGTGTATTTAAATATGAAATATGGATATTCTATTAAAGAGGATATATTTAAACAATTTGAAGAAATTGATTTTGATGAGGATAAGAAAAAATGATTGAAGATGAATTTGATAAATATATGGTAGAAGATGTAATACCTAGTGTAATTGCATATTATATAAAGGTATATTATGATGAAAAAAGTAATTGTTCATTTGATAATTATGTTAATTCTGCTTTAGCATTATTCAATGGTTATGAAGAATGTATTGATGATTTAAGTTGTGCTGTGGAAAGAATACTTAAAAATAAGTTTAAATTATATATTAATAATAAAGAACCTTTGATGTTAAAAGGTAATTAATTATTTTAAAAATTTCTTAATTTTATAGTACTAGTATAAATGTGTAGAAAATCTTAAAAATAAAAATATAGAAAAATCTGCATTCTTATACTAGTATTTTTATATATTTGTGCAATGAACTACAGCAAAATTTGATATTACTAAAAGTTATAGCAATTATAGCATATTAATATTTGACATTATAGCAAGGTATGAATATAATATTAACTAACAGGTGATACTATGAATAATATTAATTTAAATTCGTTAAAAATATTTTTAGAGGTAGCAAATTCTAATAGTTTTTTAGCTGCATCAAATAAATTATTTCTTTCACAACCAGCTATTAGTAAGAGTATTTCTAAACTAGAGGATGATTTAGGATATCAATTATTTTATCGTGCTAATAAAGGAATTTCTTTAACACCTTCTGGTAAGGTTTTACAAAAATATCTTAAAGAAACCAAAGATTTATTAGAATCGTGTGATAGAGTTTTAATTTCTATGAATGACATTGAAGAAGGTAATCTAGTAATTGGCGTACAATCACATATAGTAAGAAATTATTTAATGGATAAAATTTCACATTTTTATACAAATCATCCGAAAATAAAGATTCAATTGATAGATAATTCTACATCACAATTGATTGAAAAACTAGAATCACGTTCTATTGACTTTGTTATTGATGCCTCACCCATAGAAACAATTTATAATAATATTAGTGTTTCACCTATCACAGAATTAGATACTTGTTTTATAAAATCAGTAGGAAATAAGAATATTTATTCTAGTTTAGATGATATGCAGTCGGAATCGTTAATATTTCCATCATCTAGGAGTTCGCTGAGAAAAAATTTAGATAAAATATGCGAAAGTAAAAATTTAATACTTTCACCAAAATTAGAATTTGAAACGGAGGAACTAATTATTGATGCTGTGAGAAGAAATCTTGGCGTTGGATATGTTGTTTCTCCAGCAGTAGAATATTTAATAAAAGCAAATATTCTTAGTAAAATAGAAATAAAACAAGATTTACCAAAATTAGAAATTAATTTAGTAAGTATTGATAATAATTTAACTAAAATTGCAAAATTATTTATAAAGGAAGAAATATTAAATGAAAAATAAGTTGTTAAAGTTTTATGGTGAAAAATATGATCTAAAAAAATTTGAAGATAATGTATCTACTCTTGATATTGCTTTTTTAATATACGATTGTGATAATAATTATTATTTTAATAAAGATGATTTATTAGGAGAAAAAAAGCCTAATCAAATATTAAAAATTATACATGATTATAATAAAAAATATAAATTAAAAATTACAAATTTTTATCCAGTTTGTTTTTGTGATAAAACACTTGTAATTGCGTTTAAGACAGATAATATTAATTCAAATCTTAATAAATACAAATCGAATCAAGCATTATGTAAATATAAATTTTTAATAGAATATCATCAAAATAATTTTGAGACAATGTTTGTTTCTACAACTATAAAAAATGAAATAAAAGCATCTCAAAAAAATAAAAAAAGATATTTTATTCATGAAAAAATTATAAAAAAATACATATTTACAAGTAAAAAACGAAAAAAAGATGAATTTAAAAGTTTACTTAATAATCTTATACCAAATAAATCATCTATTATAGACGTATCTTGTGGTGATAATTCTGATATATTTCCACTTGCTCTTAAAAAAAAGTATAAAGTAATAGTAGGAAATGATATCTGTATAAATTATTTAAATACACAAGAAAATTATGAAGTTATTTATACAAACGATGATATAGAGCAAAATTTAATAAAAGAAGGTAGCTATGATGTAAGCTTTTGTAAAAATACTTTACATCATATGAGTAATTTAAGTAACATAAATAATATGCTGCAATTTCTAAATAGAATATCAAATGAAATTATAATTGTAGAAATATCTAATCCGTTGGAGCAAGGAGGATTACCTAAATTTTTGAATAAATATTTATATACTTGGTTTTTAAAAGATTTAGGAAGATTTTTTTTGAATAATGCACAATTTAAAAATATAATTGAAAAAAATTTTACAAATCATAAAATTGATTATTATGAGTTTTCAAATATTTTAGGAAAATATATGATTGCTAAAATAGTAAAGGAGAAAAAATAAAATGAAAATAAAAGTGGAAACAGAAGAAAAATATTATTGTATGGAGCCCGAAAGATTAATTTCTATTGCTGAAATGCAAAATTTTAAATTAGTAAAGAATGTAGTAGAGTCTGATGAGTATTTTACTGATATTGATAGTGAGTATATAAAAAATAGAACTTGTTTAAGAATAAGAAAGAGTAACAATGAAACTATGGAGGTAACATTTAAAGGAAAGTCTGATTCATTATTAGGCCAATATTGTAAATTAGAAAATAATATTAATGCAGATATTAATCAATATGAAAATTATGTAACATTATTTTCATCATTAGGTTTTTATAGTTATTGTGAGGTAATAAAAGAAAGAATGGTCTATAAATTATCTACCGACAAATACGATTATAGTATTATGATAGATAAAATTTCAGGTATAGGTGGCTTTGTCGAATTTGAAATTATGTCTAATAGAGAAGATGCTAAAAGAAAAGATTTATATGATGCGTTACATTTATTTGTAAATAAATTTGAATCATTAAATTTAAAAGAAGCAACAAAACCATATAGAGATATTGTTGCTGATAATGTTTATGATAATCTATTTAAGAATAAAGAAATAAGCGAGATAGTATTAAATTTAGATGATGAATTAGAATTATTAGAAAAAGATTTCTTTAAAAAATATAAAGATAAAATTACAGATAAACTTGGTAGTAATATTAAGTGGGGAGAATATAAAAAGAATAAGGATGTGGATTCAAAAATAATTGATTTAGTAGATGAATATTTAGATAATATGATAATTGATAATAAAGAGTTAATAGTTTGCTTTAAACTATTAGAAAAAATAAAATATAAGAAATCTTTTGTTACTAATATAAATGAAGTGTTTTATACACATTTATTTGCTAAATTAAATATTGACATAAAAAACATTATATACATTCAAAATAAATTGTATAAAAGTTTTAAAGATAGTAGTAACGTAGTTATATTAAATGAAAAAAATATAAGAAAGATAAATAGTATATTATTTATGGTGATTAACCATGAAAACTAAAGCTTTATTATTAGATCTTGATGGAACATTAATTAATAGTGAGTATGCTTTTTATAATTGTTTTAAAGATAATATTTATAATGAATGATCAAAGAAAGTAACTTTTGATGAATATACAAAATATGAACTTGAAAGAAATGCAATGTTATTAAAATATATAGAAAAAAGTATAAAATAAAAATAGATTCTGAAAAAATTATGAAGAAAGTTTATGATTCATATGTTAATTATTTTAAAAAAGTAATATTGAAAGATGAATCAAAGGATAATTTTGAACTTTTAAAGAAATTAAAAAAGTATTATAAATTAGCTCTTGTAACTACTTGTAAAAGTGAATATATAAATATATTACTTGAAACATATAGTATAGAAGATTTATTTGATTATATTGTAGCAAGAGAAGATGCAAAAAATTTGAAACCTGCTCCAGATGCCTACTTAAAAACATTAGAATATTTGAATTTAAGTCCAACAGAAGCTATTGCTATGGAAGATTCAAAAAGAGGTGTAGAAGCGGCAAAATCTTGCAATATTAAAACCGTAAAAGTAGATAATTTTACTGTAATTAAATATAATATTGATGGAATAATTGAGGAAGAATTTGCTAATAAATATTTAAAAAAGTTATTAATGAATAATGAGAGTCATTTTTGAAATGATTCTTTTTTATATTGTTATAACTTTTAATAATAATAAAAAACTCTTTGATTGATATAACAAGGTTTTATAATAAAAAAGTCTTATAATTCCTATGAAAAAGAGGTGAATTATGAAAAATAATATAAAATTTTATACACAAGATAAATATTTAAAGGAATATTTAATTAATTATGAAAATAAATATAAAAAGACAGAGGATAAAATTATTGAATTTATGAATATTACAGGAATATTTCCTGTATCGGTTGAATTAAATTTATATGATGTAAAAAAGAAAAATGACAATATTACAGACGTTATAGTTTATTGTACGGATTTTTATCATAATATATTTACTTTTAGTTTATATTCTGATGAAAGAAATAATTTAAACATTATTCAAAAAAGTACTAATGAGGGTGATGTTAAATATGATGTTTCTTTATCAAAAAAATATGAACTAACAAAAGATAATGTTGATTTAATAAAAACAGATAAACAATATAATTTTAAATATGGTAGATTAGTAACTGATGAAAAAAGTTTTTATAGCATTTTCTTGGGAAATGATAAATCATATCAGCTTACTATCAATTTTAAGAATGATAGTTTAACTAAAGATGATTTGTTGAAGAAATTAAATTCTTTAGACTCAGAGCCTAATTTTATGACAATAGTTAGAATATTTGAAAGTATATTGATGTCTAATAATCTAGAATATTCCTCTTTAAAAATTGATTATTATGAAGATTTTGAAAAAAAAGAGTCAATTCAATTAGATAATAATTTAAATTATAAAGATGATAGAAAAAATTTAAAGTTAAAAAAATAGAAATCCATTACAATAAGTAGTAATTTAGCTGGGTGATAATTTAATGAATAAAATAACATTTGAATCTATTTATAATAGATTAGAAAAAATAAATGGTCATCGAGAAACTATACCGAATGAAAATGATTTACTTGATGATGAAAAAGACTTTCTTAAAAATGATGAACCAAAATCTAAAAGAAAAATTAAAGGGTTATGCCAAAATAGCGCATGAACAATTTGACAACGCTTTCACTGAAATTGCAAATAGAACTCAGGCTATTGCTTCAGTAGATAATGCGATGTATGATATGGAACAAAAGCATAAAGTTAAAACATTAACAAAACCAAACGATGATCAAAAGTAATCATCGTTTTTTTTACTAGTTTTTTTAGTGAATTTATGGTAAAATCTTCTTTAGAGGTGAAGTTTATGCGTTATAATGTTGTTAAAAATGCAAATAAGATTATAGATAGTAGTTCATATTTAATTAAGAATCCTGAAAGTTATAAAGGGAAATGGAAAGATGTATTTTCTAATAATAATCCAATATGTTTAGAACTAGGTATGGGAAGAGGAAGCTTTATAATTGAAATGGCTAAAAAACATCCTAATATTAATTATATAGGGTTAGAACTAGATAGTTCTCAAACAGCAACTGCGATTAATAATATAAAAAATCAAAATATAAGCAATCTTAGAATGATATGTGCAGATGCTAGAAATATTATTAATTATTTTGGTAAAGAAATAGATACAATCTATTTAACATTTTCAGAGCCATGGCCAAAAAAACAAGATGCTAAAAAAAGATTTTCAGATGAAAGTTATTTAAGACTATATGATAGAATATTTAAGAAAAATAAGCACATAATCTTAAAGACAGATAATAAAATATTATTTTCTTCTGCCTTAGAAAGTTTTAGTAATTACTGGTATACATTTGAAAAGGTTAGTTTAGATTTACATAATGATGAGAGAAAAATAGAAAATGTCATGACTGATTTTGAAAAACAATATTATAAAGAACATAGGCCAATATTTTATGTTGATGCATACTTTAAAAATTAATAGAAAGGATATGGTAACATGTTTGTTGATGAGGTTATAATTGAAGTTAAAGCAGGCAATGGTGGAGATGGTTGTACTGCTTTTAGAAGAGAAAAATATATTCCAATGGGTGGACCTTTTGGTGGTAATGGAGGAAAAGGTGCTGATATTATATTCAAAGTAGATATGGGACTTAGAACATTACTTGATTTGAGATATAATAAACATATTAAAGGTCATAAAGGATCAAATGGTCTTGGTAAGAATATGAATGGTAAAAATGCAGAAAATATTATTATTAAAGTACCACAAGGAACAACTGTAACAGATTTAGATACAGGACTTATTTTAGCAGATTTAACTCATGAAAATGATGAAGTTGTAGTTGCTAAAGGTGGAAGAGGTGGAAGAGGCAATACTGCATTTGCAACTCCTGCAAATCCTGCACCTAACTTTTCTGAAAATGGTGAACCAGGTGAAGAAAGAAGATTAAAAGTAGAATTAAAATTACTTGCAGATGTTGGATTTGTTGGTATGCCAAGTGTTGGTAAAAGTACACTTATAAGTAAAATATCAAAAGCAAAACCAAAAATAGCAGAATATCATTTTACAACTTTATCACCTAATTTAGGTGTTGTTAAAACTATTGATAACAGAGTATTTGTTGCGGCAGATTTACCAGGTTTAATAAAAGGTGCTTCATTAGGTGAAGGTCTTGGAGATAAATTCTTACGTCATGCTTCAAGAACAAAAGTAATTGCGCATATTATTGATATGAGTGCGTATGAAGGTAGAGATCCATATGAAGATTATATTACTATTAGAAAAGAACTTGGAGATTTTGATAAAAGATTATTAGATAAACCAGAAGTAATAATCGCAAATAAAATGGATATGGAAAGTGCTAAAGAAAATTTAAAAGAATTTAAGAAAAAAGTAAATAAAGAAGTATTTGAAATAAGTGCTTTAACAGGTGAAGGTATTGATAAAGTTTTAGTAAAAATAGCGGATGAACTTGATAACATTAAAGATGAACCATTATATGAAAATGAACAATTTGAAAAATATGTTTTATATAAATTTAAAGAAGAAAAACCATATAGAATTTATAAAGATAATGATGTTTATGTGGTTAGTGGTGAGGAAATAGAAAAACTTCTTAGAATGACTAAGTTTACCGATGAAGGAGCAAGAAGATTTGCTAAAAAACTTAGAAAAATGGGTGTTGATGAAGATTTACAAAAAATGGGTATACAAGAAGGAGACACAGTTAGAATACTTGATTTTGAGTTTGAATATAAGGAATAGTTAACTATTTCTTTTTCTTTTAATAGAATTTTACTTAAATGTATGATATAATACATGTATATGAAAGAGGTGAATGTTATGGATTCAAATACTACATTTTTATTTGATGTATCTGAAATAGACAATGTTTTAGTAGATCAAACAATTAAAGATGTTTATGAAGCCCTAGAAGAAAAAGGATATAATCCAATAAATCAAATAGTAGGATATTTAATAAGTGGAGATCCAGGTTATATCTCATCATACAAAGAATCAAGAAAGAAAATTTGTAAGTTAGAACGTACTCAAATAATTGAAGTTTTACTTAGAAATTATTTAAGCAAATAATGAGATATTTAGGACTTGATTTAGGAACAAAAACACTTGGGGTATCATTAAGTGATAGACTTGGACTTATCGCATCAACTTATAAAACTATTAGATTTAATGAAAATGATTATGAATCAGCTTTGAATCAGTTAGAAGAAATAATAAGTGAATTTAAAGTAGAAAAAATAGTATTAGGTCTCCCAAAGAATATGAATAATTCTTTAGGTTTTGCATCAGAAAGAAGTATGAATTTTAAAAAAATGATAGAAGAAAAATATAATATTGAAGTAATACTTCAAGATGAAAGACTATCAAGTGTTGAAGCAAATAATATTATGATTAAAAATGATACATCAAGAAAAAAAAGAAAAAAAAGTGTTGACTCACTAGCGGCTAATATAATTTTGCAGAGTTATTTAGATAAAATAAAAAAGGAGTAACAAAAGTATGAATGAACTTACTAAAGGAAGCAAATTTACCTATATAGATTCTAATAATAAAACAAAAGAGTGTGACATATTATGTGACCTTGAAACAAATGATAAAAACTATATTGTTTATACAGATAATTCAAAATGCGAAGATGGTAGCACTAAACTTTATGCAGCATCATACATATTTAATGAAGATGATAGAGTATTAAATAATATAGAAACAGAAGAAGAATGGAAAATGATTGAGGCAATACTCTCTTATTTAACTAGGAAAAACTAAAGGAGTAGTAACAGATATTTATGGATGACGTTATAAAAGAAATGGAAAAATATGCAGAAGAAAAAGGAATTCCAATTATGCAAAAAAGAGGAATGAATTTCTTGTGTAAGTTTATAGAAAAAAATAATATAAAAAGTATATTAGAAATAGGAACAGCAATAGGATATTCTGCTATTAATATGGCACTTGTGAATGACGATATAACTGTTGTTTCAATAGAAAGAGATCAAGATAGATATATTGAAGCTATTAAAAATATTAAAAAGTGTAAACTTGAAAAAAGAATTACACTTGTTTTAGGTGATGCATTAAATATTGATTTAGCAGGCAAATATGATATGTTATTTATAGATGCTGCTAAAGCACAATATATTAAATTTTTTGAAAAATATAAGGAAAATCTTGTTGATGATGGATTTGTTGTAAGCGATAATATAGATTTTCATGGCTTTGTTGAAAATAAAGAAGAAATTAAAAGTAGAAACTTAAGACAACTTGTAACAAAGATACAAAAATATATAGATTTTTTAACAAATAATGAAGAATTTGATACTAAATTTTATAAAGTAGGTGACGGAATCGCTATCACATATAGAAAAGAGGTAAAGAGTGAATAATATTTTAATACCTTTTCCAGATAAAAATAATTTTAAATTTTTTATGGAAAATAATATTGATGGTTTTATTATTGGAATAGAAGGATATAGTGAAACATTTAATCATTTAGTAAAAATGTCTGAACTAAATGATATTTGTAAAATGTTAAAAGAAAAAGATAAAAAAATATATATAATGTTAAATAAAGTATATTTTAATGAACAAATGGAAGAATTAAAAAAAATTGTTAGATGTATTGAAAAACTAGATATAAATGCTCTTATATTTTCGGATATGGCTATATTAAATATTGTAAGAGAAGAAAATTTAAATATCAGACTTGTTTGGTATTCTAAGTTAACTACAAATTCTAGTACAATTAAATTTTTGGAAAAAAGAGGTGTATCAGGTTTTATAATAAGTCCTGAAATAACACTTGATGAACAAATTGAAATATCTGCTGTTAATGATGGCGGAGTTATTTATAGTCATAGTGGGGATACTTCTGATGTTCTTACTGGTTCTAATGACATCTATTTCAATGCATCTGCAGACAGTGATGGAAAAGGAACACAGTCTAGTCCATATAAGTACTTGCAGTATAACAGATTAACTTCAGGATGTACTGCTCATTTTGCAGACGGTACTTATAATTTAGATGCTAAAAAAGGAATATATTCATCTATGACACTCATTGGTCAAAGTGCTCAAAATACTATAATTAAGTTTAACGGTATTGCATTTAATGTTGGAACTGGTTATACTTTAACTTTAAAAGATTTGACTTTAAATCATGCTACTGTTAAGAATTTTGGTACTGTCAGTGCAACTAATGTGATATTTAAAAATGGTGTAGCTGTTGATGATACAGGTTACGGATATAACAATGCATATGGTGGAGCTATCTACAATTATGTTAATACTGATTATTCAGGTTATGTAACTAATACTCCTAAAAATACATTATATAACTGTACATTTTTAAATAACAGTGCAATGTATGGTGGAGCTATTTACCTGCCATATGGAGAATTGTCTATTTCAAACTGTAAGTTTATTAATAACTCTGCACAT